>ERZ1370068.6456-contig-544_pt1 | contig 47981 bp, 69 predicted proteins | sample MGYA00561227_ERZ1370068 | MGnify/ENA primary metagenome ERZ1370068 (study PRJEB38410, sample SAMEA6850437) | metagenome | study: Metagenomic assessment of the ecological functions of the soil: analysis of the soil microbiota associated with the... | reverse complement strand
GAACATCAACCAGGTGAAAAAGGTAAAAGTGCTGATACGCACTGACCTTTTGAGCGCCACCTGCGTGCAAGATCCATTTATTGACGAGGCCGACGAAAAGTTCGCCTGAAGCGACAGTCAAAAGCCACAATGCCATCACCGAGCTCTTCATCGAATTCGGCGCTTGGGTGTAGGAAAATTCCAGTCCGGTGATCGAAACCATCGCTTCACCAAGCGTGAGGATGACGTAGGCGAGCAATTGCCAATTAATACTCGGCTTCAGTCCCGCGTCGATCTGTCCCTGGATCCAAATAATCACGACGAACGACAACGCCGTGATATAAAGGCCGATCCCAATTTTGCGGAGCGGCGTGAGTCGGAAAACCTTGTCGATCGCTGGATAGATCACGTAGTTCACGATCGGAATGAAAATCAAAATGAGAATTGGGTTTGCGGTTTGCACCTGGGCAGCGATCAAGTTCATGCCCATCCAATGCAGGTCCATTTTCTCGGCTTGCAACGTCCATTCAGCGCCGTTGCTCATTCCCCAAAGCGCCCAGAAAACCAAAATAAAAACGTAAACCATTGCGATCCGAGCAAGGGTAATAAGACCTTCCTTGCTGAATGTTTCTTTCAAATAACTGAGGCCGGCAGGCGGCACGTGCACCATTTTCTTGCGACCGCCCCAGAAGAACAAAGTAGCGATGACCATCGCTATGCCGGGAATTCAAACGCCCAACCCGGTCCCCACTTCGGATTCGCAAGGAGCCAGGGACAAAGAATCGAAGAAATGAAGGAGCCGGCGTTGATGGAGAAATAGAACCAGCCAAACATTTTCGAGAGCAGATGCCTGTTCGATTCACCGAACTGATCGCCTACGTTCGCCGATACACATGGTTTGATGCCACCCGCGCCTAAACAAATCAGGAACAATCCGATCGCTAGCATTGTGCGTTGACCAATCGCGATTCCCCATGACGTGGCCATGCACGCGAGCGTGAGGTTGCCCATGCAGTAAACGATTGAAAGCGACAGAATCGTCCAATATTTGCCGAGCCAACCGTCGGCCAAAATCGCGCCGAGAATTGGAAGGAAATAGACGCCGAACACAAAATAATGCGTGTATATTACGCTTCGTTCTCCTGCATCGGCGCCAGCAAACCCGACTGGTTCAGGATGTAATGCGCCATGAAAACGGTCAGGACCGATTTCATGCCGTAGTAGGAGAAACGCTCAGCCGCTTCGTTCCCGATGATGTAGGGGACACCCGGCGGCATCCCGGTCAGGTTCGGTGGTGACCTCATGTATTTGTGACTAGCCATGTGATCTCCTTTGCCTAACGAGCTTCGTGTGGAACTTCGGCCGGCGTTCCTGAAGTCGAATGTCCCTCAGAATGTTGTTCTGCCGCATTCGACCAGACCTTTGCTGGATCGGGTTGTTCCCTCTGGACTTCCGGCATCTGGCCGATCGGATGCTTTTCGCAAGACGTGGAAAACAGAAACGATGCAGAACGAAACGAGCGACGACGCCCTGGCGAAGGAAAGAAGCCATAATGCGCTGGCACAGTTATCAGTCTCCGCTGGCGATGCGCAAGGATGAAAGCGCAGTGGCAGGACGTCACCGCCGGACGCGCCGAATCACTCGATCACGATTACGCATAAAGAGGCAGCGAGGAAGAGTTGTGATTGAAAGACGCCTGCATGGCATTACTATCACACGCGGTGGGCCGCACAGAAAGACTCAGCGCATGGAACGAAGTGTTCGCTCTCGTTCTGCTTTTTGCCGGCACGCTACTGTTTTTCGCGCTGATTTCCTATACGCCGAAGGATATACCGTCGTGGTTCTGGTTTAGTCACGTTTCACCGGCGAATCATCCTGCACAAAATTTCATCGGCCCGCTCGGAGCGATCGTCGCAGGCATTTGCTATCAGCTAATCGGCGTTTTCGCTTCGCTGTTACTGGCAGCGGTTCTGCTCGGATTCGGCGCGGCGAAATTATTTTATCCTCGATTGCGTTTCGTGCCCCGAATCCCGTGGATCGTTTTATTTCTCGTTTCGGGTGCGTGCCTCGACCAAGCGTGGGGGATCAGCCATTTGCTCGGGAGGAAAGTCCCGGTGGACATTCAAGGGCCGGGCGGCCTCATTGGGTATCGCTTGTCCGACGAACATCGCGGCCTGCTTCCTGCCGCTCTCGGCCCGGTGGGTTCGGTTCTTCTCGTCGTCGCAGTTTATTTGACCACGCTGATTTTGGTTACGGGTTTGCGCCCGATTCATCTTGTTCGCGAGATGGTCAACCTTACGCGCCGAAGCGTGGCGAAGCTGGCCGAATGGCGCGTGCGCCGGAGAATTCGGAAGTCGGATCTCACAGAACAACTCAAGACTCAAAAGCAACGGCGAGCGCTCGAAGCGCTACAGAAGCAACTTAAGAAGAAAGGTGTTCCTGTGCCTGAACCTGTAGCGACGATGATTTCGCCGGATGAACTGGCGAATCGGCCCGCGCCGAAAGTCGTCGATACGACGGTGCTGTCGACTGAGCCGGCGGTAAGTCGGCGCAGACCTTCTCTCGCCGGAGCTGCGCGCAAGCGAAGAAAAATCGAAGGCGGCCCCGAGTCCGACAAGTGCCACTTCCAGCTGGGAAGATTATCGTCTTGCCGGGGTTGGATTTGCTCGAGGAACACAGTCTTGAAGCGCGCACAGCCACCGATCCTTCTGAGCTACAAGAGGTCCAGCAAATTCTCATTGAGACGTTGGCGCAATTTGGGATTGCCGTCGCGACCGGGCGACATCACGAAGGGTCCCACCATCACGCGCTACGAAGTTTATCCGGCCAAGGGCGTGCGCGTGGACAAGATTGTGAGCCTCGAGCGCGACCTTGCACGAGCGACGAGTGCCGAACGAATCAACATTCTCGCGCCTATTCCGGGCAAAGACACTGTCGGAATCGAGTTGGCCAATACGCGCAAAGTCACGGTGAAATTGCGCGAGCTTTTTCAATCGACTGATTGGGACATCGGCGAAGGAACACGCAAAAATTCCGCTCGCCCTCGGCAAGGACGTTTACGGCAAGACAATCATCGCCGACCTGGCGCAGATGCCGCACCTGCTTGTCGCTGGGACGACTGGCAGCGGGAAGAGCGTCTGTATTAACGCGCTGATTGCCAGCATGCTCTTTCGCTTCACGCCGGAAGAGATGCGCTCGGTCATCATTGATCCAAAAATGGTGGAAATGCAGTCGTATCAATCGTTGCCGCATCTTGCATTCCCGATCGTGACTGATCCGAAAAAGGTTTTGTTGGCGTTGCGATGGCTGATCGACGAGATGGAACGCCGCTATAGAATGTTTGCCCGCGTCAGGCGTGCGGAACATCGTCGGGTTTAATGGGCGGCCGAAGAAGAAACACAAAAAGAACTCGACGCTGAAGCTGTAGAGTCCGGTGTCTCACCAGATCGGGCACGGAGTTCCGCTGAGGCCGCGGACGCCACACCAATCAAAGTGCCGCGCGAAAACGAGGAGGTCAAGTTCCCGACAGAATTCCGTACGTCGTCGTCATCGTCGATGAGCTGGCAGATCTGATGCAAACCGCGCCCGCGGATGTCGAGAACGCGATCGCGCGCATCACGCAAATGGCACGTGCGGCTGGCATGCATGTGATCGTCGCAACGCAAACACCGCGCGCGGACGTGATCACTGGGGTTATCAAAGCGAATATTCCCAGCCGCATCGCATTCCAGGTCGCGAGCAAGATCGACAGCCGCGTCATTCTTGATGAAAACGGTGCGGACCGTTTGCTGGGGCAGGGCGACATGCTTTATCTGCCGCCGAGCGCTTCACGACTCATCCGTGCGCAGGGCGTGCTGGTCACTGATAATGAGATTCACGCGCTCGTAGAATTTATTTCGAAACAAAGTCCGCCTGCATTTGATACGGCCATGCATGAGAAGCTCCAATCGACTAGTGCGCCGGAGGAAGACGTGACCGCCGAAGATGAAGAGCTGGTCGAAAAATGCATCGAGATCATTCGACAGGAAAAACGCGCGTCCACTTCGCTGCTCCAACGCAGGTTGCGACTCGGTTATACGCGAGCGGCGCGCATCGTTGATATTCTGGAGCAGCGCGGTATTTTGGGTCCCGGCGAGGGGCGCCAAACCACGTGAGATCTTGGTCGATCTCGATGCTGCCGTTTAGCCGGCTTTTCATTCATGACAATAGAGGGGCTTGGTAAAAAATTTCAGGAGGCACGGCTAGCGAGAAAGCTCACGCTCGATGAAGCCGCGCGCATGACCAAGATTCGCCCGCAGCGGCTGGCGGAAATTGAGGCGGACGATTTTCGCAATTCCCGAGCCTGGCGTACGCGAAGGGTTTCCTGCTTATTTACGGGAAATTCCTGGATGTCGACGTCACGCCTTACCTGGACGCGTTTGAGGATCCCGAGAGCGTGACCGTGGACGGCTACTCGTATCTCCAGGAGAACGAGCGCGCGAAACCGGTCTCCGCTCCGGTGGTTCGGCGCCGTCCGCTGCTACCCGGTGGCACCGGTGGCAGCAATCGCGTTTCGCCAATGCCGCTCATTGTCGGGGTAGCGGTTTTAGTGCTCGGCTTTCTTGGCATGAAATTTTTCTCAATGTGCAGAGGCTCGCGCCTGCGCGAGGAAGCTCGAGCGCGCAAACGTCGGCAACTGCGACGCCGGCGGTTGCCTCAGGCGGGTCGAGCCCGACAGCAGCTCAAACATCGGGCGCTGTCGCTACGAGCTGCGCCGGTCGCGTCCCCTGTACCAGCAGTGGGACCGCCGGAAACGCGCAAGGCTTTGGCTGCTAATTCCACAGCGCCAGCTGAGCCGGAAGTGCGTAAGGCGAAGCCCGTCACTAAAGAAGAACTGTCGCAAGCCGGCGCAGTAACCAATTCGCCTCCACCGGAATCAGGCGAACAAAATCGAGTCGCCATCCAGCCGCTCAAACGAACTTACGTGAGGGTGACGCTCGGCGACGACGGCAAAGGCTGCGTTCGAACGATGGGTCTCGCCGACTGATGGTCCGGTTGAATTTCGCGGTAAGCACGTGTCGATTCGGGTCCTCGATCCTGAAGCCGTTAAGATCACCAAAAACGGACAGGCGCTGCAACAAAACGACCAGGACGTGACGGTCAATTAAGAGTAAGTCTGTCATTCTGAGCGAAGCGAAGAAATCTCAGATCAGTTCTTCAGGCGAGTCAGCCAATCGGAAATGGATCAGAGATGTTTCGCTTCGCTCAACGTGACAGCGCCGTATACTCTGAGCGCTAGCCGAAAATGAAGATGACAAACACGACGCATGTTTCCTCGTAAACCGAAGATCGGCATGATCAGCCTCGGCTGCGCCAAAAATCTCGTGGATGCGGAGATCATGCTTGGAAGCGTTTTGCAACGCGGGATGGAAATCACGTCGCGCGCAGAGGACGCCGATGTGCTCGTGATTAACACTTGCGCCTTCATCGATTCAGCCAAGGAAGAATCAATCGAGGCGATCTTGGAAGCGCATCAGCAGCGCGGGTTGAATAAACGACCAGATCAAAAACTAATCGTAAGCGGCTGCATGTCGCAGCGGTTTGCGAGAGAACTGCATAACGAGTTGCCTGAGGTAGACGCGTTCATCGGACTCGATCAAGTCAGTGAGCTTGGAGCGATCGTGGAGAAATTTTAAGTAAACGCGCAACGCTCAACGCTCAACGTCAATGTCGAAGTTCGATGTTGGACGTTGGGCGTTCGTGCGTTCGACGTTCTTCTGGGAACGCGATTTCGATCTTGCATTCGCAGAAACCCGCCCCACGTACATTCCCGATTACGACACACCGCGTTTCAGACTTACTCCGGCGCATTCCGCTTACGTGAAGATTGCCGAGGGCTGCAATCATCCGTGCAGTTTTTGCGTGATTCCACAAATGCGCGGCAAGCATCGGAGCCGCAAACCGGAATCGGTCCTGGCGGAAATCCGTGCGCTCGTCGGCGAAGGTGTGCGCGAAATCAACTTGATCAGTCAGGACACCACGTACTACGGAATGGATTTGTGGGAGGCCAAAGCGGGGCCGCGGCAGCCGGTGGATTCGACTCGCGGACCGACGCTGGTTTCGCTGCTTCGTGAGATTCAACAGATCGAAGGCGAGTTCTGGGTCCGCCTGCTTTACACGCACCCGGCGCATTGGAGCGATGAACTGATTGAGACCATTGCTGAATGCGACAAGGTCGCGCGCTACATCGACATTCCGCTGCAGCACATCGACGAATCGATGCTGGGCCGGATGCGACGTGAAACATCGCGCGCGCATATTGAAGACTTAATTCACAAACTGCGCGCTGGAATTCCGGGCGTAACGCTGCGCACTACTTTCATCGTCGGGTTCCCCGGCGAAACCGATGCGGAATTCGAGACATTACTGGATTTCATCCGCCGCAGCCGGTTTGAGCGTCTTGGGATATTCAAATACTCGCAGGAAGAGGGTTCCCGCGCGGCCAGGATGCCGGGGCAGGTTCCCGCAAAGATAAAGAACTCACGTTATCGAGAGGCGATGGCGATGCAGCAATCCATTGCCCATGATCTCGCTAGCAAGAAAATTGGCAGCGAACTGAAACTGCTCGTCGATCAGCCGCACATTGCCCGGAGCGAAGCCGATGCTCCGGATGTTGATGCGCGCGTCGTTTTGTCCGAGCCTGCGCCTGTTGGCGAGTTCATTCGGCGGACTGTCAAGGGAGCCGCGGCTACGATCTGCTGGCCTGACGCGAGTCACATTTTCCTGGGCTGCAAGATTGGGTAGTGACAAAGCCGGCGATTTTTGGTCAATTTCTCCAACACTAAATGGCCGAACCTGACCAACCAAAAAGAGACGGTTCGCATCCAGTTGCCGCATCCGCCTGTAACGAAGCCGTCGGAGCCAAGTGTGAAACCGCACGAGACCGTCCGGATCCAGTTGCCGGTTCGTGAAACCGGCAGTTCGCCTGTTCCTCTCCCTCGCAGTCACCGTCGGAGAATATTTCTTCCACGAACTTTTACCGCCGCCGAAGCCGCCAGCTGCCTCGCGTCCGTTATCCGCTTCCGTGCGTCCTCCTCCGATTCCACCCCTCTTCAGGACCGAAAAAGGAGACCGTGCGCATTCCCGCTGACGCCCGAACCGTTGCGCTCGTCTCAGAAAAAGACTCAGCCGCTGATCGCGATGCCCAACGTCGTTTCACAAAATCCACCGATCGCTGTAGCACCGGTCGAGAAAAGACTCAATGCTGCTGTATTGGATGCTTCTCGCTATGTCCGCGTTGATTTTGATTATCCAGATTTGGACGTATTTTTCTTAGCTATGGAAAATTCTGCGACTATCACGCTTAACGAATCGAACTTTGACCGCGAACTGACGCAAGACGACAAACCGATGATCGTCGATTTTTGGGCGGAATGGTGCGGTCCGTGCAAAATGATCGCGCCGCTGCTGGACGAGATTGCGCGGGAAAAAGCGGGCACACTCAAAATTGCGAAAGTAAACGTAGACGAAAACCAGAGTCTCTCAGCCAGGTACAACATCCGCGCGATTCCGGCGCGCTGTTTTTTCAAGAACGGCCAACTGCGCGATCAGGTCATCGGCGTATGCGGAGCAAGAAGGATCTGCTCAGCCGGCTGGAAGCACTGGCTTAGGGAATTTTCGCGGGGGCCGAAAATTCCCAGATCCAAAGCGTGGCAGGCGGAGCGCTCTGCCCTGCAAGCGAAGGAAAAACGCGCGTCCACTTCGCTGCTCCAACGCAGGTTGCGACTCGGTTATACGCGTGCGGCGCGCATCGTTGATATTCTGGAGCAGCGCGGTATTTTGGGTCCCGGCGAGGGCGCCAAACCACGTGAGATCTTGGTCGATCTCGATGCTGCCGTTTAGCCGGCTTTTTCATTCATGACAATAGAGGGGCTTGGTAAAAATTTCAGGAAGCACGGCTAGCGAGAAAGCTCACGCTCGATGAAGCCGCGCGCATGACCAAAATTCGCCCGCAGCGGCTGGCGGAAATTGAGGCGGACGATTTTTCGCAATTCCCGAGCCTGGCGTACGCGAAGGGTTTCCTGCTTATTTACGGGAAATTCTGGATGTCGACGTCACGCCTTACCTGGATGCGTTTGAGGATCCCGAGAGCGTGACCGTGGACGGCTACTCGTACCTCCAGGAGAACGAGCGCGCGAAACCGGTCTCCGCACCAGTGGTTCAGGCGTCGTCCCGCTGCTACCGGTGGCACCGGTGGCAGCAATCGCGTTTCGCCAATGCCGCTCATTGTGGGCGTGGCGGTTTTAGTGCTCGGCTTTCTTGGCATGAAATTTTTCTCAATGTGCAGAGGCTCGCGCCTGGGCGAGGAAGCTCGACCGCGCAAACGTCGGCAACTGCGACGCCGGCGGTTGCCTCAGGCGGGTCGAGCCCGACAGCAGCTCAAACATTGGCGGCTGTCGCTACGAGTGCGCCGGTCGCGTCGCCTTGTCCCGACACGTGGGACCGCCGGAAACGCGCAAGGCTTTGGCTGCTGATTCCACAGCGCCAGCTGAGCCGGAAGTGCGTAAGGCGAAGCCCGTCACTAAAGACGAACTGTCGCAAGCCGCGCGCAGTAACCAATTCGCCTCCACCGGAATCAGGCCGAACAAAATCGAGTCGCCATCCAGCCGCTCAAACGAACTTACGTGAGGGTAACGCTCGGCGATGAGGCAAAAGCAGCGTTCGAACGATGGGTCTCGCCGGCTGATGGTCCGGTTGAATTTCGCGGTAAGCACGTGTCGATTCGGGTCCTCGATCCTGAAGCCGTTAAGATCACCAAAAACGGACAGGCGCTGCAACAAAACGACCAGGACGTGACGGTCAATTAGAAGCGAGAAAGCAAACGCCGAACGCTCAACGCCCAGCACTGAACGACGAAGGCAGACAATTGATGTTGAGCGTTCGGCGTTGAGCGCTTCTCCAACTTGGAAATGAACAGTAATACCGCTGTGCCCACAAAACCGAAGATCGGCATGATCAGCCTCGGCTGCGCCAAAAATCTCGTCGATGCGGAGATCATGCTTGGGAGCGTTTTGCAACGCGGGATGGAAATCACGTCGCGCGCAGAGGACGCCGATGTGCTCGTGATTAACACCTGCGCCTTCATCGATTCAGCCAAGGAAGAATCAATCGAAGCGATCTTGGAAGCGCATCAGCAGCGCGGGTTGAATAAACGACCAGATCAAAAACTAATCGTAAGCGGCTGCATGTCGCAGCGGTTTGCGAAAGAGCTGCATAACGAGTTGCCTGAGGTAGACGCGTTCATCGGACTCGATCAGGTGAGTCAGCTTGGCCAAATCGTGGAGAAGCTCTTAAGCAAACGCCCAACGCTCAACGCTCAACGTCCAATGCCGAAGTCAGATAGTTGGGCGTTGGGCGTTGGACGTTCGGCGTTCGACGTTTCTTCCGAACGACGCATGCCGATCTTGCATTCGCGGAGACCCGCCCCACGTACATTCCCGATTACGACACGCCGCGTTTCAGACTTACTCCGGCGCATTCCGCTTACGTGAAGATTGCCGAGGGCTGCAATCATCCGTGCAGTTTTTGCGTGATTCCACAAATGCGCGGCAAGCATCGGAGCCGCAAACCGGAATCGGTCCTGGCGGAAATCCGTGCGCTCGTCGGCGAAGGTGTGCGCGAAATCAACTTGATCAGTCAGGACACCACGTACCTACGGAATGGATTTGTGGGAGGCCAGAGCCGGGCCGCGGCAGCCGGTGGATTCGACGCGCGGACCGACGCTGGTTTCGCTGCTTCGTGAGATTCAACAGATCGAAGGCGAATTCTGGGTTCGTCTGCTTTACACGCACCCGGCGCATTGGAGCGATGAACTGATTGAGACCATTGCTGAATGCGACAAGGTCGCGCGCTACATCGATATTCCGCTACAGCACATCGACGAATCTATGCTTGGGCGTATGCGGCGTGAAACATCGCGCGCGCATATTGAAGATTTAATTCACAAACTGCGCGCTGGAATTCCGGGCGTAACGCTGCGCACTACTTTCATCGTCGGGTTCCCAGGCGAAACCGATGCGGAATTTGAGACATTACTGGATTTCATCCGCCGCAGCCGGTTCGAACGGCTTGGGATATTCAAATACTCGCAGGAAGAGGTTCCCGCGCGGCGCAGGATGCCGGGGCAGCTTCCAGCAAAGATAAAGAACTCACGTTATCGAACGGCGATGGCGATGCAGCAATCCATTGCCCATGATCTCGCTCGCGAGAAAATTGGCAGCGAACTGAAACTGCTCGTCGATCAGCCGCACATTGCCCGGAGCGAAGCCGATGCTCCGGATGTCGATGCGCGGGTCGTTTTGTCCGAGTCTGCGCCTGTCGGCGAGTTCATTCGGCGGACCGTCAAAGGAAGCCGCGGCTACGATCTACTGGCCTGACGCGAGTCACATTTTCCTAAGTCCAAGATTGGGTAGTGACAAGTCGGCGATTTTTGATCAATTTCTCCAACACTAAATGGCCGAACCCGACCAACCAAAAAAAGAGACGGTTCGCATCCAGTTGCCGCATCCGCCTGTAACGAAGCCGTCGGAGCCAGGTGTGAAACCGCACGAGACCGTCCGGATCCAGTTGCCGGTTCGTGAAACCGGCACTTCGCCTGTTCCTCTTCCTCGCCGTCAGCGCCGGAGAATATTTCTTCAACGAACTTTTTACCGCCGCCGAAACCGCCAGCTGCCTCGCGTCCGTTATCGGCTTCCGTGCGTCCTCCTCCGATTCCACCCTCTTCAGGACCGAAAAAGGAGACCGTGCGCATTCCCGTGACGCCCGAACCGTTGCGCTCGTCTCAGAAAAAGACTCAGCCGCTGATCGCGATGCCCAAGCGTTGTTTCACAAAATCCGCCGATCGCGGTAGCACCGGTCGAGAAAAGCTCAATGCTGCGTGTATTGGATGCTTCTCGCTATGTCCGCATTGATTTTGATTATCCAGATTTGGACGTATTTTTCTTAGCTATGGAAAATTCTGCCATTATCACGCTTAACGAATCGAACTTTGACCGCGAACTGACGCAAGACGACAAACCGATGATCGTCGATTTTTGGGCGGAATGGTGCGGTCCGTGCAAAATGATCGCGCCGCTGCTGGACGAGGTTGCGCGGGAAAAAGCGGGCACGCTCAAAATTGCGAAAGTAAACGTAGACGAAAACCAGAGTCTCTCAGCCAATGCAACATCCGCGCGATTCCGGCGCTGCTTTTTCAAGAACGGCCAACTGCGTGATCAGGTCATCGGCGTTGCGAGCAAGAAGGATCTGCTGCTCAGCCGGCTCGAAGCACTGGCCAGGGAATTTCCGCGCGGCGAAAATTCCAGTGAATCACCTGTAGAACGACACCTCGATTTGCTGACCCCAAGATACGGCGAGCGCAGCGCCTGCCCTACAAGCGATGCGCCCGGCGAGGATCGAACTCACAACCTTTGGCTCGGAGACAACGCTCTATCCGGATTGAGCTACGAGCGCAATCAGAACGGGAATTAGCCACAGATCCACAGATTTTCACAGATTTCGATGTTGTCCCGCCCTGCTCGTGCTTCGTGCTCGTGCCCAAATGATTGGCGATTTCGGGTTGCAAAACCCGAGCCTTCGAATGAGTGTGCGCCCGCAGCCGCGACTGGCGACGAGTTATGAATCAGATCATCGATACGATTGAGAAAGAACAGCAGAAAAGTGATGCCAAAGCGTTTTCTGTTGGCGATAGCGTGCGCGTGCACACTCGCGTCGTGGAAGGAGACAAGGAACGAATCCAGATCTTTGCCGGCATAGTGATCGGCCGGAAGGGTCGCGGACTCAACGAAACGTTCACCGTGCGCCGCATCTCGTACGGCGAGGGCGTCGAGCGGGTATTTCCGCTGCATTCGCCGCGCATCGCAAAAGTGGAAGTGGAAAAACAAGGCCGCGCTCGCCGCGCGAGACTAAATTATCTTCGCACTCGCAAGGGAAGGAAGCGACCGCAGTCAGAGAGTGATCGACGTTGGTAGGGCTGGTACTCAGACGCCGTCCGATGGCGTTTCACAGAGTGACGCCCTACCGAATTTTTCTCATCACATCGTCACTTGTCACTCGGCGCAAATCTGAAATGATTTGCACTGATGGTCTACCGGCGGTGCGGATTTCGCTACGAAAAAACTCCGCATCACAGGAGTCTCGCGCATTGCGGGAATTGACGAAGCCGGGCGTGGCGCGTTAGCCGGGCCGGTTGTTGCCGCTGCGGCGATTCTTCCCGAAAAATTTCGGCATCGTCGTCTGAACGATTCCAAACAGCTCGCGTCGGAATTACGCGAAGAAATCTATTGCGAGCTGATTTCGAATCCCGAAATCAGATGGACTGTCGGCGTTGTCGATTCTGTTGAGATCGACCGGATTAACATCCTGCGCGCGAGCCACCGTGCGATGCGCCTCGCGATTGAAGCGTTGCTCGAACCGCCGGACCACGTTTTGATTGATGGTTTGCCGGTGATTCCTTTCCACTTCCGCAGACGGCAATTATCGATGGCGATTGCATCAGCTTGAGCATCGCCGCGGCAAGCGTTATCGCGAAGGTCACGCGCGACCGGATCATGCGTGACTTTTGCGCGCAGTTCCCGCAGTATTGTTTCAGCCAGCACAAAGGTTACGGAACAGAACTGCATCTTTGAAGCTCCATGAATTCGGCCCTTGCCCGATCCATCGCCGATCTTTCGAACCAGTGGCGCAACCGCTTCTTGCCTTGGAAGAAATCGTCCAAATCCGGTCATCTCCGGCGCGGCGCGCGCGGCGAGAAATTAGCGTGCCGGTTCCTGAAGCGTAGCGGTTACAAAATTCTCTTCCGCAATTTCCGTGGACGCAGTGGCGGCGAAATCGACGTTGTGTGCCGCGACAATGACACGCTGGTGTTTATCGAAGTAAAAACGCGCACGCGCGAAGATTTCGGCCGGCCATTCGCAGCAGTCGACCGTGCAAAACAGAAGCGAATTTCACGCGGCGCGCTCGCGTGGCTACGTATGCTAGAGAACCCGGACATACTTTTCCGCTTCGACGTGGTGGAAGTATCGTCGCTGAGGACGCGAAACCGCGGGTCGAATTGATCAAGAATGCCTTTCCACTCTCGAAGCCGTATCTGTCATTGAGGCACTCGGGCATCCCACTGCCCGACAGGGCATGCAGGGCTTCCAGCGCCTAGCCTGCCGCATCGTGCGTGTCCGCATGTACGTGGTCAGGGCACGGATCAGGCAGCCGGTGTTGCGCGTTACGCTGGACAATCGCGGCTGCCGTTGGCAATCATAATTCTGCGTCATGGCCGAACCCATCCTCGTCGCGCAATCCAAGGAGCCGATTTTTTTGCTGCCTAAAATGGCGAACCGCCACGGCTTGATTGCCGGCGCCACGGGCACTGGGAAAACAGTGACCCTGCAAACGCTCGCCGAAAATTTCAGTGCCCGTGGTGTGGCGGTGTTCATGGCCGACGTCAAAGGCGATCTCGCCGGCTTGAGCCAGGCGGGCGCAAACAATCCGAAAGTCGTCGAGCGGGCCAAGGAGCTTAAGATCGACAATTTCACCGGCGAAGCCTGCCCGGTCGTGTTCTGGGATGTGTTCGGCGAGCAGGGACATCCCGTGCGCGCGACGGTTTCGGAAATGGGCCCGCTGTTGCTCGGACGGTTGCTCGATTTAAACGACACGCAGGCGGGCGTGCTCAACATGGTTTTCAAAATCGCCGATGATAACGGTTTGCTCCTTCTCGATCTCAAGGACCTGCGCGCGATGTTGCAGTACGTCGCCGACAACGCCGACCAATTCAAAACTCAGTATGGAAATATCTCCGCCGCCAGCGCCGGAGCGATCCAGCGCAATCTGCTCGCGCTGGAATCGCAGGGAGCAGACAAATTTTTCGGTGAGCCCGCGCTCAATCTTGAAGATTTAATCCAGACGCAAAATGGGCGCGGCGTCGTTAACATTCTTGCTGCTGACAAGCTGATGCAAAAGTCGCCGAAAGTTTACGCGACGTTTCTGCTCTGGATGCTGTCGGAGTTGTTCGAGAATCTTCCCGAAATTGGCGATCCGGAGAAACCAAAGCTGGTCTTCTTTTTTGATGAAGCGCATCTGCTGTTCACAGACATCGAGCCGGCAGTTGAACAGAAAATTGAGCAGATGGTGCGACTGATCCGTTCAAAGGCGTCGGCGTTTACTTCGTCAGCCAGAATCCGCTCGATATTCCTGAAGTTGTTCTTGGCCAGCTCGGCAATCGCGTGCAACACGCCTTGCGCGCGTTTACCCCGCGCGATCAGAAGGCGGTGAAAGCCGCCGCCGAAACGTTTCGGCAAAACCCCAAACTGAAGACTGAGACGCGTGCTCACTGAGCTCGCTGTAGGCGAAGCGCTTGTATCCATGCTGGATGAAAATGGCAGCCCGGAAATTGTCGAGCGCGCGAAAGTTGTTCCGCCACGCAGTCAGGTCGGAGCAATCACGCCGGATCAGCGGAAGCAAATCATCAATTCATCGGTGCTCGCTGGTCACTACGAAAAAGGCGATTGATCGTGAATCGGCTTACGAAAAGTTGCAGGCGAGAGCAGGGAGAAGACACGAAAGCGCCGGCGCAGCCGCCGGTGGCAGGAGGCGAGGCCGACACCTGCACCGCCGCAATCCGTCTGTGCTTGCGGAGGCATTGGGAACTGTGACTGCGGCGTTCCAGCCAACAATCGGGCCGCGCGGCGGTGTTCACGATTCGCTTGCTACTTCAATGGCCAAGAGCGCGATGCGCGCCGCAGCAGCTCAATCGGCCGGCAAATCGCTCGCGGCCTGCTTGGCGGAATCCTCGGCGGCAGCGGAAGACGCAGATGATTTAGCGGTCGTTCTGGCGAAGCGAAGAATCGCCGAAATTCTCGACGGCGCGTTGGAGCGTCGGAAGCGTCAGCTGCTGACAATAAAAATCGCCGGACACGCCAAGCGCATCCGGCGATTTGAGTTATTCTCAGTTTATGGCGTTGGCGCAGCCTTCGCTTCTTTCTTAGCGCCCTTGCCCGCCTTCACTTCGATGTCGGTCGCGGACATTGTGTAGGTGACATGAACTTTATCGCCAACTTTGACGTCACCTGTGACTTTGGTGTTCGCGTCGCGATTAATCTCCCAACGGTCTTTCCCCTTCTGCACACGATCATCAGAATCATTCACTCCTAGGACCGGCCCTGTGACCTCATAAGTCTTCGCACCCGCGGCAAAAGCTGCGCTACTCAGCGCAAGGCTCGCGGCGGCCAATAAACTGAGTGCTGATTTTATCTTCATGTGCGGATTAGACTCCACGGGATTCATTCTATTCAAGCGCTTTTGGACCAGAAACGCAGGATTCACCTCGAATTGGAGCGAACACAGGAACGCCGGAAAAATCAGTAGGGCGCGACCGCCGGGCGCGCTTCGACATCATTCGCTTCGGCGATTCGCCACTAGCGTTGATCCCGACCCGCAAAGTCAACGGCCAGGACGTGCCGCGTCTGTTTCGCGTTTCCCCAGGCGCTGCGAAGCTCATCCATTATTTGCTCCAACGGATCGCTGCCTTTCGCAGCGATGAACCGTTGCGTCGAGGACCACGTTTGAAGATAGCCGAGCAGATGATCGAGATTCCATTGCGCTGTCATTTCGAACTTCGGCGCATCGACCTTGCTGAAACGGGAAAGGTAGATCGGCGAATTGTTCAACAAGCTTGCGCTCCGGCGGCCAGAAGGGCCCGACCACTTCGTAGTAGTATCGATTCACCACCTCATCGATGGCCGGTTCGACGTGCAACAAGTTGTAAGCCGACGCAGCGAGCACGCCATTAGTTTTCAACACTCGTCGCACTTCGCGTAAAAGCGGTCGAGATCGAACCAGTGCAATGCTTGCGCGACCATGATCAGATCAATCGTCTCTGATCCGATGCCGCTGTTCTCGGCGGGCGCAGACACGATACTCGACTATCTTATGTGACTGCGCGTTCGCGATCTGCTTCTCACTCGCATCCGTCGCGATGACGCGATCGAACACTGATGCCAATCCAACTGCTGCTTGTCCATTCCCGTGCCGCAATCCCATGCGAGCTGACGACTCGGCGCGATGCTTCCCAGATAGTCGAATAATTTCTGCGGATACCGCGGCCTGAACTTCGCATAACCTGCCGCCTGCTTCGAAAAATGGTGCTTTGAAGCTCGTAACTCAGCTCTCCGCGTCATGTATGGCGGCTGTCTCGGCGGCAAACCAGACTGCAACTGGCCTGACCTGACGTCGGAGTCTGGGTCGCTTTGCCGGCGTCTGGAATCGCTCTCACGCCGACTCGAGCGCAAGTATTCATCCGCCTGCAAGAGATCATCGCCGCGCGCGCTCGATGATCTTGAGCAGATTATCCATCGACGAGACTTCCTCGAGCTGCTCGGTCAGGAACCACTGCAGAAAATTAATCGTGATGTAGTCGTTCGCCTTTCAGCGCCAGTTCGACCAAGCCGTTGATCTGATTGGTCACGTGAATCTCCTGGTCGAGTGACAGTTTCACCGCGTCGCGCGGTGTCTTGAATTTCGATTCTGGCGCATCGATGGCTGGGATCACCACAGCGCCCGCCGGCGTCGACCACGTATTTGATAAACCGCAGCGCGTGGCCTTTTCTTCCTCTGCCTGTCGGAAAAAATGCTGCGAAAGTTGCGGCAACGCCTCCGCCGCGAAATGCGCGCCGATCGCATAATATTGAAGCGAAGCGCTGAATTCATATCCGATTTGCTCGTTGATCGCGTCAGTGACCTTCTGACTCGTTAACATACCGAACAGCTTACCGCGGATTACCCGCATTCGTCCAGCGACTACGGCGTGGCGGACGGATGCAAGTCGCATCAATTCTGGGGAGCGCACGCCGCTGGCGTGTTGCATTCGGCCGCTGGCCGAATGTTCCCGTGGAGATGACTCAAACTTGGTTCGGTGAAAGATTCCATGTGAACTTACGTTTCGTGCTATGAATGACGAACGTTTCTCAAGCAAACAGCGAGCGAGTTGGTCGCGAGCGGCATGAGCCGCCGCCTGTTTCTTCGTGCGACGCTCGCAGGCGGAGCGTCGCTTTTGGCGGGCAGAGCGGCCACATCTCTTCGCGGCTGCATCCGGCGAACGATAATTCCAGTTTCAGCATCGGTGGAGATTTGCCAGTTAATCGACTTGGATTTGGCGCGATGCGGCTGACGGGCGAGGGATATGGGGTTGGCCGCCGGACCGCGAGAATGCGCTCAAAGTTCTGCGACGCGCAGTCGAACTTGGCGCGAACTTGATCGACACGGCGGATGCTTACGGACCCGAAACTGATGAATTGCTTATCGCAGAAGCGCTTTATCCTTATCCGAAGGGACTCGTCATCGCGACGAAAGGCGGTAACACCCGGCCCGGACCGAACCAGTGGGTGCCAGATGGTCGGCCTGAATATCTCAAGCAATGCATCGACAAAAGTTTGAAGCGTCTAAAGCTTGAGCGCATCGATCTTTATCAACTTTCACCGCGTCGATCCAAAGGTGCCGATGGAAGATTCGCTAGGCGCGTTGAAGGAAGCGCAGAGCGCCGGCAAGATTCGCCACATCGGATTGTCAGAAGTATCGCCCGAGCAGGTTGAGCGCGCGCGCAAGATTGTTGCCGATCGTGACCGTGCAGAACCGCTACAACATCACTGACCGAAAATGGGACAACACCCTCGCATATTGCGAAAAGAACAGATCGGCTTCATGCCATGGGCGCCGGTTGGTGGGACCAGAGGGAATGAGCCAGCGCCGCTTTGGAAAAAGTCGCGAAGGATCACGGCATAAGCATTTATCAGCTAGGGCTGGCGTGGCTGCTGCATCGATCCCCAGTAATGCTGCCGATTCCAGGCACATCATCGCTCCGCGCACCTGGACGAAAATATGGCGGCGCGGAAAATACAGCTTACCGCAGAAGAGTGGAAGACAATTGACGCGTGGCGAAACAAACGTGATTTGGCCAAGGAGCGTCAATCAGATGGCCGGTGCGCGCGGACTGAACACGTAACGACGTTACTTCTCGCTCCGGAAACTCACGCGGTGACTTCCGCGCAGCAGTTGGTTCTGTTGTTTCCAGCCCGGGACTTAATTGTCCACGCGTTGATAGTTTGAAAATGGTCGCCGTCGTCCACGGTGACGTGTGAAGGAAGACGACGTTGGTGCCCTTTTCGGTTCCAGTCAGTTCGTCTTGCGAGGCTGGATGACCATCGATCGCCAGCGGAACAGGTTCCGGTAGCTGACGCGTTCTTCATGTCTGCAAACATCCGATCACGCGTCAGGTTGCATGATGTTTTCAGAGTCATGTTGGCGACGTCAGCTTTCGCGTCGGTGATTACGATCAAGACTACATTCCTTGCTCTTGTTGCCGCACTTGCAGCGAGGCCTGTTTATTGAGCTCTGGCAGTTTCGGTCCACATGCCCGGAACGGTGACTTTTGTTTTGCCATCGTCGGACGCGATTTCCTTTCGCTCGGTGGAAGCCGTTGCAACCGCTCGCGATCCGACTGGATCATGCTGATAAGCAGCGGGATGCCCTATAATACCGAGGCACAAGAGCGATGTGGCCTAAAATCAGCCCGTGCGTCGCATGATGCCTCTTCCGCCGAGCGCGCGCGCCGACTGCGAATTTTCGCACGAGCAATGTGGCCGACAGATTACCGCCGGGATCGCGGTGAATGAGCCAACCGCACGTAAATGAGAGAACAGCTAAATAGAGACTCCAAATCGCGACAGGCGGCATGAGGAACCGTTTGCTGGAACAGCTAGCGACGGGGCGGTGGTGTTTCGTCTGCCATCGCGCCGTTGATCTCTGATGACAATGTCGATCTTGCAGTTTCAAAAGAACTGCCGGTTCTCTGATATCTACATACAGGAAGCGAAAGCGAACGTTAAGGCTTCGTTTTGTTTTGAGATCATTTGATCTTCTCTGTTTGCGATAGCCGGGATCAACGATCCCGGCTACAGCGTAACAGAAAAGTAAATGATCAAGCCGAACGGGTTATTAGTATCTCTCAGCTGAATACATTACTGCACTTGCACCGGAGACCTATCAACGTGGTGGTCTACCACGACCCTTCAGGGAGAACTCATCTTGGGATAGGCTTGGCGCTTAGATGCTTTCAGCGCTTATCCTTTCCGAACATAGCTACCCAGCACTGCTCTTGACAGAACAACTGGAACACCAGCGGTTCGTCAGACCCGGTCCTCTCATGCTAAGGTCTGAACCCCTCAAATCTCCTGCGCCCACAGTGGATAAGGACCGAACTGTCTCGCGACGTTCTGAACCCAGCTCGCGTACCACTTTAACCGGCGAACAGCCGGACCCTTGGGACCTTCTCCAGCCCCAGGATGTGATGAGCCGACATCGAGGTGCCAAACCCTGCCGTCGATATGAGCTCTTGGGCAGGATCAGCCTGTTATCCCTAGCGTACCTTTTGTCCGTTGAGCGATGGCAATTCCACATTCAACCACCGGATCACTTGGACCTACTTTCGTATCTGCTCGACGTGTGTGTCTCACAGTTAAGCTGGCTTATATCCATATACTCGACACCTGATTGCCAACCAGGTTGAGCCAACCTTCATGCTCCTCCGTTACTCTTTGGGAGGATACCGCCCCAGTAAAACTAGCCGGCTGCCAGTGTCCCTTTCCCGGATTTACGGGCAAAGGTTAGTTATTCCAGTGCCCGAAGGGTGGTGTTTCATTGTCGGCTCAGCGACCCCCAAAGGGCCGCTTCAAAGCCTCCCACTTACGCTAAGCATCGAAACCGAAACAACAGTAACAGCGTGTAGTAAAGGTGCATAGGGTCTTTCCGTCCTACTGCGGGTAGGCGGCATCTTCACCGCCACTACAACTTCGCTGAGCTCCTCGTTGAGACAGCGGTCAACTCGTTACACGATTCGTGCAGGTCGGAACTTACCCGACAAGGAATTTCGCTACCTTAGGACCGTTATAGTTACGGCCGACATTCACGGGGACTTCGGTTCAACGCTTCGCCTTGCGGCTGACGTCTTGCCATAATCTTTCCGCATTGGTCACGTGTCACACCCTATACGTCGTCTTAACGACTTGGCAGAGTGCTGTGTTTTTGTTAAACAGTCGGTTGACCCATTTCACTGCGACCCGCTGCATTTTGAGCAGCGCTCAAAATGCCAAGTCGAAGATGATTAAGTAGGAAGCGCTTCGTCACGCTTGCGGCGAATTTCTTACTTCGTCTTGCGCTTAACTTCGCTGCATTCACCTGCAAAATGCAGCGGGCACCCCTTCTTCCGAAGTTACGGGGCTAGATTGCCGAGTTCCTTAACGAGGTTTCACTCACGCGCCTGAGTATATTCTACTCACCCACCTGTGTCGGATTACGGTACGGGCAACCGTGGGAACATTTAGTCGCTTTTCTTGACACAAGTTTTAACAGATCCGGTTCAGCCGAAGCCTCCCCGTCCTTGCTCTTGCGGGCAGACCGTCACTTTCAACCGGCGGCCTGTCTCTACTCATATGTCACAACTAAACTTAACCACAGCCGGTGCAGGAATATTGAACCTGCTTTCCATCGTCTACGCCCTTCGGCCTCGACTTAGGTCCCGACTAACCCTGGGAGGACGAACCTTCCCCAGGAAACCTTGGGTTTACGGCGGCCAGGAATTTAACCTGGCTTATCGCTACTCATGTCTGCATTCTCACTTCTTAGAAGCTCCACCTCGATTTCCGTCGCGGCTTCGATGTCGCTAAGAACGCTCCCCTACCAATCCATTCTGGCGAAACCAGAATCGTCTTCCAGAGCTTCGGTATACCGTTTATCGCCAATCATTATCGGCGCGAGATCGCTCGATGAGTCAGCTATTACGCACTGTTTAAATGATGGCTGCCTCTAAGCCAACATCCTCACTGTCTAAGCAACCTCACATCCTTTCCACTGAACGGTATTTGGGCACCTTAGCTGCTGGTCTGGCATGTTTGCCTCTCGCGCGTGAAGCTTATCCCCCACGCACTGACTCCCGTGTTACACCCTGCGGCATTCGGAGTTTGATTGAGTTCGGTACCCTGGTATGGGCCCTAGTTCATCCAGTGCTCTACCTCCGCAGGTCAGCACACGAGGCTAGCCCTCAAGCTATTTCGGGGAGAACCAGCTATCACGGGGTTTGATTAGTCTTTCGCTCCTACCCACAAGTCATCCCAGAAGTTTTCAACCTTCACGGGTTCGGACCTTCAGTTGCGGTTAAGCAACTTTCATCCTGCTCATGGGTAGATCACCTCCGCTTCGGGTCTACTACCAGCGACTAGGATCGCCCATTTCGGACTCGCTTTCGCTTCGCCTCCAGCGCAGAACGCCTTAGGCTCGCCACTGATAGTAACTCGCAGACTCATTAAGCAAAAGGCACGCCATCACCAGCTTGCGCCGGCTTTGACACCTTGTAAGCACATCATTTCAGGTACTGTTTCACTCCGCTCACAGCGGTTCTTTTCACCTTTCCCTCGCGGTACTGGTTCACTATCGGTCGCCAATTAGTATTTAGACTTACGCCGTGGTCGGCGCAGATTCATACGAAGTTTCACGTGCATCGTATTACTCAGGAAATCCCTAGGCGTGCTCCGGTTTTCGGTTACGGGCCTTTCACCCTCTATGGCGCAGCTTTCCAGAAGCTTCACCTAACCTTTGCACTACCACATCGGGCTCCTACAACCCCCAGCACTTTCAATCGACTTCGCTGCTCTCAGAAAGCTGCCGAACCTCGTGCTAAGATCGACAATCGATTACAGTTTTCAAATCAACTGAAAGTGCTGGGTTTAGCCTCTTCCGCTTTCGCTCGCCACTACTGACGGAATCGCATTCGCTTTCTTTTCCTCCGGTTACTGAGATGTTTCACTTCGCCGGGTGTCGCGATGCTTCTGCTATGAATTCACAGAAGCTCGAGCAGGTGTTACCCCACTCAGGTTATCCCATTCGGAAATCTACGGGTCAAAGCGTGTTTGCCGCTCTCCGTAGCTTATCGCAGCTTACCACGTCCTTCATCGCCTATTGGCACCAAGGCATCCATGATGCGCTCTTTGTAGCTTGATCAATCTGTTTCCATCGCAGCCGCAAGCAGCGGCTGGACAGAAGATTCTTTGATAACTGAAACTCTCTCGCTGCTCTTAGCAGCGCCTTGATTTCAGACTCAGCTCTTAAAGTTGTGCTTTTCTTACTACCCTGTATGTAGATGTCAAAGAACCAGCCCTGCACGTCCATTTTAGGCGACAAAAAAACTCAATCTTGTCTCCCCGACCCTCGATCCACGGCCTTCCGGGTATCGTTGCCGGGACAAAATTGAGTCCAATTTGCAGTCCCAAATGTACGTAGAACGAACTCCTGGTTAGAGGAGTTCCCGCTTCAGCGGGATTAGGAAACTAATCCGATTCAGACCGGCGTCAACAGGATTTTCAGCCGGATTTTCGCGACTTTTCGTGGTTGCCGTCCCCTTCCGCAAATAGGCACGGCTGAGGCACTCACGAGCAGCGAAAATCTCTTTGATTCACCTGGACTTTCCCGGCCAACTGAAGTGGCGACATTTGGTTCGGATACACCGCTGGGCCGGGCCGGCGAGCCGGAAGAAGTCGCCAGCTTTGTTTCTCGCTTTCGGACGATTCCTCTACATATCCGGTCAAGTGCTGCATCCGAATGGCGGTCGCGTTGTGAACGGATAGTCCGAGCCAGGATCGGCATTTCGCGCTTCGCGCGATGTTCATATTCGCGTTAGAGTCGCGACCATGCAACGGAGCGATGGCCGCGCGCTTGATCAGATTCGCGCTATTAATTTCGAGCTCAACATTGCGCCGCATGCCAGTGGTTCAGTTCTCGTCGCGATGGGAAATACCCGCGTCATTTGCGGCGTGACGATCGAGGAAATCGTGCCGCGCTGGATGAAAGACCAGGGCGTCACTGGCGGCTGGCTCACAGCCGAGTATTCGATGCTGCCGTATTCCGACGACGACGCGGAAGCCACGCGACATCGCCAAGGGAAGACTGGATGGCCGGAGCTCGGAAATTCAGCGACTGATCGGGCGTTCGTTGCGCAGCGTGATTGATTTGGAGAAGCTCGGCCCCGCACGATGTGGATCGATTGCGATGTCTTGCAAGCGGACGGCGGCACGCGTACGGCTGCGATCACGGGCGCGAGTTTGGCGGTGACCGTTGCCTGCAAAAAGCTGCTGGAAGAAAAGAAGATTGCGTCCTCACCGATGCGCAAGCTGATTGCGGCAGTGAGCGCCGGCATCGTTGATGGCAACGCAATGGTCGATCTTAACTACGAAGAGGACAAAGCCGCCGCCGTCGATTTGAATTTGGTCGCAACCGAAGATGGCGAGTTTGTGGAAATTCAAGGGTCAGGCGAAGAAGCCACTTTTACACAGGGACAGTTAGAGGAAATGCTCGCGCTCGGACATAAGAGGAATCCGCGATTTGATCGCGGCGCAGCGGAACACGATCGCGTTGCTGACGGTTGCGGCACCGACCTAATGGAGGGACGACCGCCGTGTCGTCTCAAATGTTTGGGACGGGACAGAGCCCGTCCCTCCCCACAATTATTTGCTCGCGTGCTCGATTTGATTTAATGCCAGACGCCAAATGCAACGCGCCTTGATCACCGGGATCACCGGCCAGGATGGAAGTTATCTGGCCGATCTGTTGCTGGAAAAAGGCTACGAGGTTCACGGAATAATCCGGCGGGCGAGCACCTTCAACACCGCTCGCATCGATCATCTTTATGTCGATCCGCACATCAACGGCGTTCGGTTGTTCCTGCACTACGGCGATCTCGCGGACTCGGTGAATCTGGTGAAGCTGCTTTACTGGATTGAAGCCGGACGAAATCTATCATCTCGGCGCGCAGAGCCACGTCCGCGTGAGCTTCGATATTCCAGAATACACCGCCGATGTGACCGGCGTCGGAACCATTCCGCATTCTGGAAGCGATTCGCGAAACCGGAATCCGCTCTCGTTTTTACCAGGCATCGAGCAGCGAGATGTTCGGCAAGGCGCAGGAAGTCCCGCAAACGGAGCGAACACCCTTCTGGCCACGCAGTCCCTACGGCGTTTCCAAAGTTTTTTCCTATTGGGCGACGGTGAACTACCGCGAAAGCTACGGCCTGAACGCCTGCAACGGCATTCTTTTCAATCACGAAAGTCCGCGGCGCGGCGAGACGTTTGTGACGCGCAAAATCTCGCGCGCGGTCGCGGCCATCAAGCACGGGCTGCAAAACGAATTATTTCTCGGCAATCTGGAAGCGAAACGCGACTGGGGTTACGCGCCGGAGTATGTGGCAGGAATGTGGCAGATGCTACAGCGGGACAGCGGCGACGATTTTGTGCTGGCAACTAACGAGACGCATACAGTACGCGAGTTTTGCGAGGCCGCTTTCGGGCACGTCGATCTCGATTGGAAGGAGTTCGTCAAACATGACCCGCGCTACGAACGTCCAGCGGAAGTGGACATTCTCATCGGTAACGCCGCCAAAGCGAAAAAGATTCTTGGATGGGAAGCGAAGACGCGATTCAACGATTTGGTGCGTCTAATGGTGGATGCCGATATGGAATTGCTCGAGCGCAAAACGGTGCGCGAGCATCTTGGCGACCAGCCGTGATCGTCATTTGAGCAAGGCAGACCGATTTGTAGGGACAACCGCTCCCGGTTGCCAATTTCTAGGCCGGCAGGCGACACGCCTGCCCTACAATCACTCGACGGGCAAGATGGCCGTGCTACGGGCCAGCGGCTACAACCTAGCGCCGAACACTCCGGCACGTTTGATCGAGGCGAGCTCCGGGCACAACGTTAGCCAGAGGCGCGTCCACGATCGTGACCTGCGCGCCCAGTCCGACCATCTCGTAAAGTTTGATCACGTCGTTAGAACTCATTCGCACGCAACCGTAACTGACCGGCAATCCCAAGTTTCGTTCTTCCGGCGTTCCGTGAATGTAGATATCGCGGCCGAAGGCATTCGCGTTTTGCGGTTCCCGTCCACGCAACCAAAGAATGCGGGTAACGATCGGGTCGCGCCCGGGAGCGTTAGGTCCAACGATTTCGCCGGTTCGTCTGCGATCTTTGAAGACGGTTCCCGGCGGCATTCCGTCGCCAACTTTTTGCGCGATTTCCAATTCGCCTAACGGCGTGCGAAAGCTCCCCCGCCAATCGCCCAGTCCGTATTTGGAAGTCGAGACCGGATAGGTCGCGACTAACTTTTCACGATCAAGCAGCGCGAGCTTCTGGTCTTTCACGCTGATGACGACGTGATGCTGCACGTCTTTCGGCGTGGCACAGGAGCTGAGAAAAACGCGTAAAAGCACGCGAGGTAGATCGAGCGGACACGCGCTGCTCGATGCCCAAACGAATGCGCCTTTGCGCCTGACTTAACATCGCCCGCGGAGCCCTGCCGATTCCACCACTTGTCAGCGTTCATCGATTAAACCGAAAAAACTTTTCCGCGGTTTCGGTCGTGGCTTCCGCCAATTCCTCCAGCCGAATCCCTCGTGCACTCGCGATCGATTCGGCCACGAGACGGGTATAAGCAGGTTCGCACCGTTTACCCGCGAAAGGGCACCGGCGCGAGATAAGGACAATCGGTTTCCACCATGAATTTCCAGAGCGGAATTTGTGCCGCGACCTGCACGGACAGAGGCTCCGTTTTTGAAGGTCACGATCCCGGTAAACGAAACGAGATGATCGAGATCGATTACTTCATTTGCCTGTTCCAGCGTGCCGCCAAAGCAATGGAATACGCCCCGAACCTTGTCGGTGTAAGGCTGCATTATTTCGAGGGTGTCCTCCCAGGCATCGCGCTGATGGATCACGACATTGAGGCCGAAGCTCGACCGCCAAATCGAGTTGTTGCTCGAATAGCGCCGCTTGCTTCGATTTATAAGCGCCATCTTCGATGCTGGCGTCGATTTGTTCTTCCGTCTCACCTTGCAATGCATTGGCGAACACCTGCACTTTCTTGTCCTTCGCCGTCGCGATACTCGGCAACGAATGATAATCCAAACCCGTTTCGCCAATCGCAACCACGCGCGGACTCTTCGCCAGTTCGCGCAATGGCGTGATCACGTCGTCTCCCGCTTCTTCGGACATAAGTCGGATGAACACCGATGACCGCGAAGATGTTTGAATTCTTCTCGGCCAAATCGATCGCACGCTGGCTGCTCGCGATAGATGTCCCGATGGTGATGAATGCGAGTAACGCCAGCCTCAGTCCGCGCGTCGCAGCACGTCGTCGAAGTCCGGCGCGAAATCGGGGTAATCGAGGTGGGCGTGGGTTTCGATCAGCATGTTTTCAAGAAAGGGCCGCTGCCGAAACGCCATTCATCTTTGTCATTTCGAGCGGAGTCGAGAAATCTCTCACTGTTTCACGGAAGAGGCGAAAGTAATCCGCAAACGCGGGACACCGCGGTCGACATGACGAGAAAGTGAGATGAGCATGGGTTTCCGATCCAACATGGCGATGGCTAAGACTCTCTCTCGCGGTCGCGTCACCGAGCTTCCCTCGACCAAAGGCGCTTCGCCAACGCGGATCGCTCCGCGGCGGCTCAAGCGCAGCAGAATCGTCGTTCAATCCATCTGCCCCACTCGGGACCGGCGTTGCCACAGAAGCCGCGCTCGAAGCCGATCGAGCCACATGCAATATCAGCCCAGCTGCGCGTAGAAGTACAGGCGCGGCGTTATGCTGGGTTGGTGGACTGTTCGGCGCTCAGCGAGCGCGCGCGCGCTGCCCGTCCATTCACGTGGGCCGATCGAGCTCGCCAGAGTTCGAGTAAAGGCCGCTATGCTCCCAATTCTGCTGCTGCGCGTCATCCGGATGCAGGATCAGTTGGCACTCAAGCCAGTTTACCCCCACGTGCGGCTTCCCACTCGCCTTTCTCCTTTTGACCGAAGCCCTGGTAAAGCTGAACTAACAAGCACAATGCACTGGTAGTCGTTTGAAACTGCTTTCGGCCGCTCCCGCTCAAATAGCGCGGTTGCCTTTTCGGTTTTCCGCCGAACGCAGAGCGCGCGCGTAGAAAAAATATCGCCATCAGGCGCGATTTCAGGATCCCTGAGGGTGATGGCCTATTCGACTACCGCCGCTTCAGTCGTAACGTTTGGCTGGCCGTGGTAAGCGCGGCTCCGCGCGACACGCATGCGCTTCAGCCAAGACCGCTATCGAGAGCAAGTGCCTTCTCGCTCATCACGAGAATGCTTTCCAGGGGGAAACGGATTCCGGTCGTTCGCAGGTAAAGAAAAGTGTCGCAATCGGCGATGCGCAGCGTAGCGCGGCACCAGGAAAGGGTCGAGCTCCCACGGCCTTAACGGGCATCTCGCGTGCGGCGCTTGCCCGGCCGGTGACGCCGGACCCGCGATGCAGCAGTTCCCGACCTTTCAAGTAGTGGGGTGTAGCCAGGCGTCGGCGTTCGTCGTTGGTGTTTGTATAATGGACTGCTTCTCCGGGGCAGCTTAAAACGACCCTGAGCGTGCTCTACGATGGCGTGTGTAATTTCGCGTCCTGAATGGCAGAAATATCCGGTCAGGTCGCGATCTGAGTCGGCTCAGCCCCAAACATGGTCGCCATCTTTTGCCCTGATGAGTTGCCCGAGTTGCCGCGACCCCCGCCTACCCGGCCTTTCTTACCGCTGCCTTCAAGAATGTAATCGACTCAAGCTCATGGCCTACCTGTTGGAGCTTGACTGGTTTTCCTTGTGGGGTGAATGCCGGTATTGATCTCGCAGACCACGAAAGTCCCGAAACCCTCGATAAATCCCCGTGATGACGTCCTCGGCCAATCCCGTCACTAAAGAAGTATTCCTGCTCCGGGTCGCCGCTCATGTTTGGTGACGGCTGGCGAATGCGCACTATCGATGGATCAAGCTCTTCTTTGTTTGCCAACCATCCTCTTCAGGCGGTTCTTCCAGTGAGAGCATTGGCGAGCCGGAGGTCGGCTTGTCGATGTTCTTGAGTTGCTGTTCGCGCCCGGTCTTCAGAGTGGAGATCGAGTCGATTGCCAGCGCGATCTCGGACCGAGCCTGAGATGGCAATGCCACCAGGCTCGGCGATGCTCTCGATCCGCGCTGCGACGTTGACACCATCGCCGTAAATATCTTCCGCCTTCATTCGACAATCCACATCGCCAGGGTTGATGCCAATGCGGAGTTCGATCCGGCGATCTTGCGGCACATCTGCGTTTAGCTCTTGCATCCCACGCTGAACTTCCGCGGCGCAGGCCACTGCTTTCCACCACGCTCGGGAATTCGACCAACGCACGCGTCGCCGGTCCGTTTGACGAATGCGTCCCTTGATGCAATCGGAATAGTTTTTGCGCTTCCGATGAAATCATTCCGAAGATGGTCTAAGTGTCGTCGAGTGCCGGCTTCATCTGGCGCCACATCGGCCGGCTATATCCGACCACGTCGGCGGCGGCAGAATGGCGAGTTGAGGCGGCGTTTCCATCTTCCATTCATCCGATTAACTGAAGCAACTGCTGAGCAACGTGGATGGTTTCGGGGAGCCCATCCAGATCGAGTCGTTGCTTCATCCACTTTTTCATTTCGGGCGTTGCGTTAGGAAGCTGAACGTTCAAGTAAATCGAATGCGAGATCAGCTCGCCCTAACTTGGTGTAACCACATGCGATATTGTAGTGGCGCTTGAGGGATCGTCAGGCTCGAGAGCCGATGCGCGAGATATCCAGTCTCCCTAGCCCGCTGGAGTTTCGCCGAGGATTCGATTGTAGCCTTCAATTCCCATTGCGCCGGTCTTGCATCATCAGGATGCAATCGATCGCGCTCTGCAATTTCGACGGTCTTCCGTGCCGCCTCCATTCGTTCACGATCGCGGCCAAACACGATATACATGCGTCAACGTAGTTTGGATACTGAGGTCCTGCGGCCTGATTTCAGCCGCTCGCTCAGTAACGTAGATTTTACTGCTGAATCTTACCTTCGGCAGGGTGCGCCCATAAAGCTGTGCGCCTCGAAAGAATTATAATCGAGTGCGATTGCGCGCTCGAATTCCGTGACCGCTTCATCGAAGCGTTGCCCGAAGTGACAGAACGAGACCGCGCAGGGCATGCGCTTCCGGCAGCCGCTCATCAGACGCTCAGTCTGCACCGTCATCAGAGAATACGCAAGCGGGAGCTTCTGCCTGTAGAACAGCACCAGGAAGGAATCGCAGTCGGCCATGCCGGCGTAAGCCCGGGCATACGATCGGGTCCAGCTCCCACCGCGCTTTGGCGAACATCCCGCCGCGCCAGCTCATAGACCAGCGTTTGGAGCGCCGGTGCCAAGAACTCCCTGCCCTCTCAAATGGTAGGTGTAAGCTTCGACGCTGTCCGTGGGGGCCTGGGCGACCCACTTCTGCTCCTGCGGACGGCAGCTTGCCACTTTCAGCTGCTCGACGATGGCGCGGGTGATCTCGTCCTGAATGGCGAAGATGTCGGTCAGATCGCGATCAAAGCCGCTCGGCCCAAACGTGACTGCCATCCTTGCAGCTAACGAGCTGCCCAGTTACTCAGCACGCGTGCTCCGGCCTTGCGCACACTACCTTCCAACGACGAAAGCAACTCCGAGTTCCCGGCCGACCTGTTGCACCTTTACGGCTTTGCCTTTGTAGCTGAATGCGCTGTGCCGCGCGATCACGGCTCAACCCGGAGACCTTTGACAGGTCAGTGATGATGTCCTCGGTGATGCCATCGCTGAAATACTCCTGTTCCGGATCGCCGCTCATGTTGTTGAACGGCAGAACCGCGATGGATGGTGCGCTCGTCCTTCGGAAATCGTGTCGGCTGTCATCGGCTCATCCAGAGAGAACATCGATAAACCCGAATCGGCTTTCTCGATGTTCTTTAACTGCTGCTCACCGCGATCTTCAAACGTCAAGCGTCGAGCCGGTTGCCGACATGATCGCGCACCGATTGCGAAACGGCGATACCGCCCGGCTCGGCGATGCTTTCCAAACGGGCCGCGACATTGACGCCATCGCCGTAGATGTCGGCTCCTTCGACAATCACGTCGCCGAGATTGACGCCGATACGGAATTCGATGCGGCGATCCTGCGGCACGTCGGCATTCGCTCGCGCATTCCGCGCTGAAGCTCCACGCGCGCAGGCCACCGCGTTCACCACACTCGGAAACTCGGCGAGAATGCCGTCACCTGTCAGTTTGACGACCCGTCCCTGGTGCTCAGCGATCTTGCCGTCGATGAATGCCAGCTCGCATGTCTTTCAGTGCACGCGAGCGTGCCCGGCCTCGTCCGCGCCCATCAGCCGGCTGTACCCGACGACATCGGCAGCAAGAATTGCAGTGAGGCGGCGTTCCATTTCGTCAACAAACAGTCATTCGAGCGACAGTCGAGGAATCCCGTTATGCAATCTTTAAGCTGACGCGGCGAGATCCCTCGACTTCGCTCGGGATGACGGCGTTCGCCGTCACCACTCCACAATCGTGCTGGCCCAGGTCAATCCGCCACCGAACACCACCATCAACACATAATCGCCGGATTTTATCCGGCCGGAGCGGTTCGCTTCATCGAGCGCGATCGCCACCGCCGCCGCTGAGGTATTTCCGTAGCGATCGACGTTAACGAAAACTTTTTCGCGCGGAATCCCGAGTCGTTCGCCAATCGCCTCGATGATGCGCAAGTTCGCCTGATGCGGAATGACGCAGGCGATGTCATCGACGGTGAGACCGGCTTCATCGATCGCTCTCCTGGCTGCGGCAAGCATTGCGATCACGGCTTGTTTATAGACTTCCTTACCTGACATGTGGATCGTTTGCAGATTCAGATGCGCGTTCTCGGCCGTGATCGGCGTCTTTGATCCCCACCCGGCATGAACAAGATATCGGTATACTCACCGTCGCTTCCCATGTTGGTGCTAATGATGCCGTGCCCGCTACCGCGATGACCCAGCAACGCCGCGCCAGCGCCATCGCCGAAAAGCACACACGTATTTCGATCGGTCCAGTTGGTAATCGACGTCAGCTTGTCCGCGCCGATCACCAGCGCTGTGTCATAGGTCCCCGAAGTAATGGACTGCTGCGCGATCTCAACCGCGAACAGAAATCCAGCGCAGGCGGCCGAAACATCGAGGCAGGCGGCATTTTTGGCGCCGATTTTTTCTGAACAAAACAGGCGGTCGCGGGAAAAATCATGTCGGGCGTGGCGGTTGCGACGAGGAGCAGATCGATTTCTTCGGGCGAAATTTTCGCCTGCTCGATTGCTTTGAGCGCGGCCTTCGCCGCCATGTCGCTGGTCGTTTCGTCCTTGGCCGCGACGCGCCGTTCCTTGATCCCGGTGCGCGTTGTGATCCACTCGTCGCTGGTATCGACCATGCGAGAGAGATCTTCGTTGGTAAGAATTTTCTCCGGCGTATAACTACCGGTGCCGATAATTGAAACCGTCCGTTGATTCCTAGCGGATCGCGGGCTCGAGCGGGGCTGTTGCTTCATGATAACGCTGAACCTCCTCGATGATATGCGGGTTTACCTGGTGTTCAATCGACTCCGCTGCGACGCGGAGCGCGTTTTTGACGGCAAGTGGCGTGCTCGAGCCGTGCGCGATGATGCAGATGCCATTGACGCCGAGGAGCGGGCTGCCACCGTATTCTTCGTAGTTGGTTTTATCTTTGATAGTGCGAAACGATTCTCGCGCCAAAAACGCGCCCACCTTGCGCATCGGCGTTCGAGACAGTTCGTGCTTTAGCCACTGAAAAATTGCCACCGAGATCGATTCGCAGGTTTTTAAAATTACGTTCCCGACAAATCCGTCGCACACCACCACCTCCACCGGATCCTCGAAAAGATGCCGCCCCTCGATGTTGCCGACAAAATTCAATGAGCTCTTCTTCAGCATTTTGAAGACTTCCTTGGTCATCTCGTTGCCTTTCACATCCTCCTCGCCGAGCGAGATCAGGCCAACTGTCGGATTCTTGTAGCCGAGCACGTGACTGGAATAAACCGAGCCCATGAACGCATATTGGAGAAGATGTTCAGGCCGCGCATCGATGTTCGCGCCCGCGTCCATTAACACAAAAACATTCGTTTCGGTGGGCAGGACCGCGGCGATGCCGGGCCGATAGATTCCGGGCAAAGTGCGCAGTTTAACCATGCTCGCTGCCACGGCCGCGCCGGTGTGGCCCGCGCTGACGATGGCGTTGGCTTGACCGCGTTTAACCAGATCGACCGCACGACTGACGGACGAATCTTTTTCCGGCGCACGGCGGACCAGGCTCGGTCACTCATGTCGACCACTTGAGTCGAATGCACGATCTCGATCCGACTGTCGTTGCAACCGAGTTTCCTCAGCTCCGCTTCGATTTGAGCGGTATCGCCAACAAGAAAGAGTTTGCTGATGTGGGGATACTCACGCAACGCGAGCGCGGCGCCAGCAACAAGGTTGGGTGGGCCAAAATCGCCGCCCATCGCATCCAGTGCGATTTTCATGCGAGGTAGCAGTTTGCGTTTATCGCGCGGCTAATGCAAAACGAAAATCGAGCGAGGGAGAACCGAGAGTCGTGAATCGATGTAACGGTTTAACGATTCACGATGTGACGGAACGCGCAGCCGTTCACGCCCCCACGCTCAATACCTGTCGCCCCTTATAATAACCGCAGGAAGGGCAAACGGTGTGCGAAGGCACCGTGCTGCCACATTGCGCGCACTTGTTCAGCTGTGGGGCATGCCACCGATTGGCCGCTTTGCGCGTGCGCAACCGCATCTTCGAGGTTTTACGTTTGGGGACACCCATAATTAGCGAGCGGGAACGAAAGCATGGTTTGGCGGAAAGGCAACGTTGGAACGCTAAAACGTTGAAGCAGTTAAAGCGTTGAACGGTTGAAGCGGGGAATTTAACGGATCGACCGCTTCATCGATTCAACCTTCAAAGTTTCTCAATCTTCAGCTTATCCAGCGCGCTCCAATCCGCTTTTGCTGTGCCGGCGTCGCCGGTGGTCTCAAGCTTCGCCGCTTTGCAAACGCGCGCTCCATCGCGATCGCAATGCGGATAGGGCGGCAGATTTAACAAAATATCTTCGCGCAGGAAGGGCGTGATATCGATGTTCTCCGGCCCGTGCAATTCGGTGTGGAGCGCAAACGCCGGAACCTTGATTTCGTGCTCGAACTTTTCGAGGCAGGCCACGCAGCTCAGCTCAACCGTTTGCGCGATCATCCCATTGGCCCAGAGCGCGCCATCGGAAATTCCGAGGTCGAGGCTGTAACGCATCGGTCCAACGCAGCGAATTTCCGGCGTCGCGATGTCGCCGAGCGGACAATCTTCTTCGCCGTCCAGATGCAGGCCTCCCGGCGGGATTTGATTCAAATGAATTTTCACCCTGGAAGCCTTCCGGAATTCAGATCACGGCTGCAACGTTTCCCAATTCAGGGTTAAATTTTTTGCGAGTGCCTCAGCCACCAGTGACGGCACAAACGCGGAAACATCGCCCCCGAGCCTGGCGATTTCTTTCACAATTCGCGAGCTGAGATAAGTGTATTCCTCCTTCGGCATGAAGGAAGATCGTTTCAATTTCAGGGTCGAGCTTCCGGTTCATCAGGGCCATTTGAAATTCAAACTCGAAATCGGAAATCGCTCGCAACCCGCGCACGACGGCATGCGCGCCCTCCGAGGCGGCGAATTCCACCAGCAGCCCGTCCATGGGCGCGACTCGCACGGCATCGATCGTAATCGCTTGCCGCAGCATGGCGAGCCGCTCGTCCGGCGTGAACAGGGGTTGCTTTTGATCGTTAATCGCCACCGCCACGATGACTTCGTCGAAAGCGTGCGGGCCCTCTCGATGACATCGAGATGGCCGTTCGTCACGGGATCGAAGCTGCCGGGATAAATCGCGCGTCGCACCGGCAGAAAATCGTGCAGGAAAGCACAGTTGCAACGCTGATTGAAGCCCCGACTCAGGCGATTGGGTAGCGCACGCGTCTCGCGTGCTGGTTTCGGCGTCTCGCCGAAACAATCTTTAGGAAAGTCCGCGATCGCGAGGACGCGATCGCCAGCCGCGAGCGCGTGCTACCCAGAACAGGAGCAACACCACCTTTGGTCGGCAATGCCGTCTCGCATTCGAGCTTCGTCATTCGTCATTCGTCATTTTCACGCATCCAAGTTGCCGAATAAGGGCGAAGCAGGGAAAGTATTCACCTCCAGATGATTGACCCGTCGCCTTATCGCAGCGTCGCCGTAGCCAGCACTTTCTCGCCTCGCTTTGAGCAGGTATTGGCGGAGGCGAAACGGATCCGGGACCGATTCGACTCCGAGCTCTGCCTGGTTTACGTGGGTGAAAAAAGCGAGGAGACGAGTGCGAAGTTTGCCGCCGCGCTGGAACGGATCTCATTGCCGAAGAATTCCCCTATCCATTACGAGCAGGGCGATCCAGCCACTGCAATTTTGCGAGCGATCGAGCGTCACGATATCGACCTGATCGTGGCGGGTGCGCTCGAGAAAGAGGTAGTCCTTCATCCTTTCCTGGGAAACGTCGCTCGCCGGCTTTTGCGGGAAGGCCGCAGCTCGGTCATTCTTTTTACCCATCCGGCGCGTGAGCCAGAGCCCTTGCGCAAGATCGTTTTCCTGGTGGAATATTCCGAGCACGGTTCCAACAGCCTGCGCCGGGCGCTGCACCTGGCAGCGCGCGAAAATTCGGAACGCGTTTATGTGGTGCGGCTTATCACCACCTTCGATGAAGCGCGCGCGAAAAAGGAAGGCACCCCGGCGGAAGCGGATGAGGATGCGAAACTGGAGCATTTCGTTCTTGATCTCGGCCATACCGATGTGCCGATCGAAGTGCGCTGCATTCGCGGCAACACCGGGTTTGCCGCGGCCGATTTTGTGAAATCGGTGGAGGCGGATTTGCTGGTGGTGCCGCTCGATCCCGCGAAAAACGCTGGCCAATTGCCGCCTAATCTGGAATGGCTCATGGACGTTATTCCTTGCAATCTTTGGGTGAGCCGCTGAGGTGGGGAGCGCACGCAACGCCTGTCCGACTCGGACCTTGCGTTCAACCGCCAGTCTGGCTCGGACCGATGAATTCCACTCCACCATTCCATCCTTACGGCACTGCGCACCTTCTCGTGATTTTTCTCACGATTGCCTTACCGTTTGCCTTCGCAGCGCTCGTCCGTTGGACGAAATCCTCCTTGGTAGAGCGCATCATCGTTGGCGCGTTCTCTCTGACGCTGGTGCTAAATTATCTTGTCTACCTGCGCTTGGTGCGGCAATCCGGCGCCGTCAGCTGGGAGCAACTGCTACCACTCCAACTTTGCGATTGGGCGATGGTCGTAATCATCATCGCCATGTGGACACGCCGGCCGGGCTGGTTCGAGGTCGCCTATTTTTGGGGAATCGGCGGGACGGTGCAGGCCGTCCTGACCCCGAATCTGCCCTACGGTTTCCCAGATTTCCGATTCTTTAGTTTTTTCGTTTCTCACTGCGTGAATCATCATGGGCGTTATTTTCTTAATGTTGGTGCATCATCTACGGCCCCGCCCCTTTTCCATCATCCGCGTCTTTGCCTGGACGGAGGTCTATTTCATTATCACGCTGGCGGCGGACAAGATCACCGGGGTCAATTACGGCTTTCTGCTTCACAAACCGGAGGCGAAAACGTTGCTCAACATTCTCTCGGACAACCACCCGCTTTATCTTTTCGAAATGCACGTGCTCGCGCTCGCATTTTTGTGGTCCTGTATTTGCCATTCGCCATTTACGATTTGGCGCGAAGAAAGATTAAATATGCGTGATAATACGCTCGTCATCCCGAGCCGCGCAGACGGTGAGGGACCTCTCAATCGCAGTAAAATTCACGCAAGAAATGCCTTCGCGATCCACGAAGGGCTGGCTTCGAATAGGCCGACTTTTGGTTTGTGTAACTTTAAAGCTAATGTGAGGTCCTTCGGTCCGAGCCGGACGAGCATTGTCTTGCGCGGCTCAGGATGACACCAGTTCAACGTCTTGGAATGAAACCGACGCCACTCAAGATTCGCTCCGTCACCATCGGCGGGCGCGAGCCAGCATTTATCCTCGGGCCGTGCGTGATCGAATCGGAAAAATTCGTCCGACGAATGGCGCAAAAATTGCGAAGATTTGCGACGCGGAAAACGTCTCCTTCATTTTCAAGGCGTCCTACGACAAAGCCAATCGCACCTCGGTGAAATCATTTCGCGGAATTGGCGCACGCGCAGGGCTGCGAAATCCTCGCTTCCATCGGCCGAGAACTGAAAATTCCCGTAACGACGGACGTGCATTCCCCATCCGAGGCGGACAATGGCGGGCCAATTCATCGATTTGCTGCAAATCCCAGCCTTCCTTTGCCGCCAAACTGATTTGCTGCAGGCAGCCGCGGAGACCGGGCGCGCTGTCAACGTAAAAGAAAGGTCAGTTTCTTGCCCCATGGGACGTGAAAAATATTGCGGAGAAGCTGGAGAAGTTTGGCGCGAAACAATTTCTCTTCACCGAACGCGGCACCACTTTTGGTTATAACAATCTCGTCGCCGATTTCCGATCGCTGGCCTGGATTCGTGAAGCCGGCTACCGCGTGATGTTTGACGCCACCCATTCCGTGCAACGCCCCGGTGGCGCCGGGGAATCCACTTCGGGCGACGGCGAACTCGCACCTTTGCTGGCGCGCGCGGCAATGGCAGCCGGATGCGACGGCATTTTCATGGAAGTGCACGAAAATCCGGCAGCCGCCTTGTCCGATGGCCCAAACCAGTTGCCTCTAAAAAATTTGCCGAAGGTTCTCCGCGTGTTAAAGCTGTTCATGCTGCCGTTTCGTAACGGTCCCCGCGGCGCGTTCTTTTTGTCGGCTTGATCGCCGCAAGCCTTCTCGTCGCGCCGGCCGATTTCGCGCAGCAATCGAAAAAGCATGGCGGAAAGAAAAATAAGGACCAGGAAGCAGCGGCGCAATCAGCTACTCCCAGCCCCGGATCAGGCGCCCAGGTTCCCTTGCCCATCGGCCATGAAGCAAAAGGACTCGTCCTACCCGATATTGATGAAAATGGACGTTTGCGCGGTCGGTTCGTCGCCGGAACCGCGCGACGCGTCGATCAGGACCACATGCAATTTCGGGAGTTGAACATTACCACTTACACCGAGGACAATCAGATCGATCTTCAGATCGCGATGGCAGATTCCGTGCTGGACTTGAATACGCATGTCCTTAGTTCACCACAAAGAACGACGATTAAACGCGCCGATTTCGAGATCGTGGGCGACACCGCCCGCTTTGACACCGCGGCGCGACACGGAACCATCACCGGCAACGTGAAAATGGTGATCACCGATCAATCCAAATTGAGGCCGCAAAAATCGCCATGAAGCTGATCGCGCTCGCAATCCTGGGATTCGCATTTAGTGCTTTGGCACAAACCGAGGTCGTCACCACGGCGGCCCAAACTTCCAAGCCAACCAGTTCGCCGAAAAAGAAAACCGACGACGACCAACAAAAATCCTTTCGGGCCGGAATCGAAAAACGAAGGTCCGATCACAACCGAAATTTATGCGGATGAAGCATCTTTCGATTCGAGCAAGAACGTTGGTGTTTTTACCGGACACGTGAAAGTGTTCGATCCGCGATTCAATCTGCAATCGGACAAGCTAACGGTTTATTTGCATAAAGGTGAAGACCAGGGACTGGAGAAAGCTATCGCGGAAGGAAACGTCGGCGTGGTGCGTGATCGGCCAGATCCCAACGGCGGTCCGCCGACGCACGCCGTCGGCCGTTCCGAGCATGCCGTTTATACTGCAAACGATGGCAGCGTCGAGCTGACCGGCATGCCCAAAGTCCAGCAGGGACTGAACTTGCACATTGCGACCAGCTCCGAGACGGTCATGGTTATCGATCAGGACGGACATCTCAATACCCATGGCCCGAGTCGGACGGAAATACGCCAGGAACCAAAGACGAAAAACGGGATCGCCCAGTCCCTCGCCATCTCCGAAACAATGATTAGCGCGACCGCTGCACCTTCACCGATCAGCGCGAAAACAACCGTGCCGCCGGATGTTTTGTCCACACGCGAGCTGGTCAAAATTTACGGTGGCCGCGCCGTCGTCAATGGGATCAATGTTAACGTCAAGGCTGGCGAGATCGTTGGCCTGCTCGGGCCGAACGGTGCAGGGAAGACGACGACTTTCTACATGATCGTCGGCCTCGTCCGGCCGAACAGCGGAAACGTCATTTTTCGCGATCAAGACGTGACCACTTTCCCGATGTTCAAGCGGGCGCGATTGGGCATGGGCTATCTGCCACAGGAGGAATCGATCTTTCGCAAAATGACGGTTGAACAAAACATCATGGCGATTCTGGAAACGTTGCCGCTAAGTAAACACGAGCGGAAGCAGCGCTGCGATCACCTGCTGCATCAGTTTGGAATCGAGAAAATCGCCAAGAACACGGCGTTGACCTTGAGCGGCGGAGAAAAACGCAGGCTCACCATCGCGCGCTCGCTCGTGACCAGTCCGAGTTTGCTCATGCTCGACGAACCATTCAGCGGGGTGGACCCAATTGCGGTCTATGACGTGCAACAAATTGTCGTGAACCTGCGGAAGTCCGGTCTCGCCATCCTGATAACCGATCACAACGTTGCGTGAAACGTTGTCGATCGTCGATCGCGCCTACCTGATTCTTCGAAGGCCGGGTTGAAAGCGAAGGCTCCAAGGATTTCCTCATCAATGACCCGATCAGTCGCCAGTTATATCTAGGCGAGCGATTCCGGATGTAGCACAGCCATCCTTGGCTGTGGCGCCGGTGGGCATCTTGCCCGCCGATTAGAATAGCTCAGCTTTTAAGGTGGATCGGCCGCGCCGCCGGAGCGCTAAAAATAAAGGCGGCTTCGCGCCATTTATTAACATCGAGCAAGGGACTGCTCGATCCACCGAGCTCAGACTGCCCGAGTCACTCCCCACCAGCATCATCCTCATCTTCCTCGGGCGGCGCGGTCCATTCTGACCCGCTTGACTTCGTTTTCCTTTTTCAGCGCGTCGGCCAGCGTTTTGTAGATCGACATGGTGAAGCGATCGGGATCCTTGCCGAATGTGATTCGGAGGAATTTGCCCTCGAAGTAACTAGATCCATTCCCGTCCTTAATCTGGAGAACGAAGAAGCTGCCATCACTATCTTCGGTAATGTCGTCGTAGCGGACGGGCTTCTCGTCGTTTACCTGAATACTGTCGCTCGTTATCTGAAGCGTATCGCCGTGAGCATTTGTCCAATCACCGAAATAGGATGCTGCCTCTTCTTTTCTTCGGTAGCCGCGATCCTGGTAGCAGGTACAAACAGGATCGCGAGAAACGGCAGCGAAAAGCGAACGTTGTGAGAAGTGAGAGGTGAAACGTGAGAGGTAGGTCATTGCCTGTAGTCTGTAGTCAGTGGTCCGTAGCCTTGGCGGTCCAGATTTTCATCACATCAGTGGAACCTTGAGAGCGCACTCCATTATCATTCAGGATATTTTCGGTGGCGCTGACCATTTCGGCCCTAGGAAAACAATAGCTTCCCCGCTCGAGCGAGTATTAAATTCGAAAGTAACGAACTCATCCTTCAAATCTCGCAGGACCTCGACCAGATGAGCAAGGTTTTTGATTGGTTGATGGTTAACGGTCTGTAACACCTGCCAGCCCGGGTTTCCATATCCCTTCGAGAGCCGGTGAGGGAAAAATGGACAGGGCACGACGACCAGCCGTTCACCGGGAAATGTTGGTTTGTCCCCAATTCTCGTGATCAATGGGCTGCCAATATAGGTCAGCATGCCAACTATTGCGCTAGTTTCGCGATTGCGTTGCGCCAGCGCGATCAGGTCCGTCGTAGCTTCAGAAAAGACGATCGGACCGTAAACGAAGTACGAAGGATAGCTTCCTTTTAACTCTGGAATGACCAATGGACGCTGTCGTAATACCGGCAGGTTTATCTTCAATTCTTTTCCACCGCGAAAATGGTAAGCGGAACGGTGTCCTTAACCGCTAGTTTCTGAACCATGTATGGAAAACGGACTCGAAGCGTATCTCCAAGCTTGATCATGCCTTCATCGTCGACCGGGACATCACCGATCTTCGTGATTACATCCCATTCCTTTAGCGGATAGCTCGCCGCCGAATCGAACGGGCGATGAACAACCATTCCCTGCAAAGATTCCGGCAGATGCAGGTAAGAGCGCAGGGCCGGATTCTCCAGAGTCTGGAGATCATCGTACATAGTTGGCTTTCCATCATAATGGCCATCGGCAATGTCTTGCAGGAATAGCTCTATCTCCTCCACCGGAATGATGTAGCCGATATTCTGCGCCATTTGCAGATGACTAAAAGCCACCCCGACTATCTCGTCGTTAACTATCGCGGGGCCGCCGCTATTGCCGGGATTAATTGCGGCATCAATTTGGATCCTTAGTCCAAGCGTCGAGAGACTATAACCGGTGAACTCGATCCGGGAGATAATTCCTTTGGTGATGGAGAGACTGGCCCCGCCAGTTGATATCCATAGACCATCACCGGCTCCTTGAGTCCGGCAACGACTTCCTAAACGGCAATGGGGAATGCGAATCGAAAAATTTCTCGTCTTCCAGTTCGAGAATCGCCAGATCCATGCCCGGCGCGACTGCCTTCACGATCGCGGGAAGCTTGTCCCCCGCCTGATTTGCCTGAACCTGCACTTCGCTCGCGTATTGGACGACGTGGGCGTTGGTCAAAATGCGCTTTGCCGCCGATCACAGTCCCGCTGGCGGTGATGTCACTCGGCTCTTTTTTGTCCAAGGCTTGCGTCGGATCAGGCTGACGCAGGGTGGCGAAGATTTTTACCACTGAGTTCTCGACCGCCTTTGAGGGAGTTGCGGCTGGTGGCGATAAGACAACGACGGGAGAAGGTTTTGCTTCGGGCGTGGGAGTAACCGGTGGTGGGCTCGGTTCGGCGGGGGCTGCCAAGGCTGCCGCAATCGTGAGGCAAAAGATTAAGGAACCGGCAAAAGCGGATGTGATGGCGAAGACGAGCCGCGAAGTTCGATCGATCCCTCATCGGGCAAAGGAACACGCTTCCAGCCTGCGGGGCAACCGAGCGTCTCGCCTGGTTAATGGTTCTGGAGACAGACTAGAAGCCTGCTAGCCCCATAGGCAGGATGCCTGCGCCGCCCTTCTTGTTATTCCCGCCGCGACAAGGTAAACGTTGATTCCGTAATGCCCGACGGCCCAACCACGCAAACCATCACTTCTGCAAGCGATCAACGCAAAAGCGTGCCCGTTGTAACAGTGGAAAGTTTTTTCAACACTCATGGGGAGAAGCTGGCGCTGCGACTGGAAGGGCCGCGCGTCGGTTTTTACCGGAAAATCCGCGAGCCAACGATTAATCGACCTGGCCTCGCCTTAAGTGGGTTCTTCAGTTATTTCGCCGAGAAACGTGTTCAGGTGCTGGGTGCCGCCGAGAATACTTATCTCAAAAGTCTTTCGCCCAAATTGCGGGTGAAACGCTTCCGCGCCTTGTGCGAACAGAAAATTCCGTGCGTGGTGATCTCGCGGGGCGCACATCTCGACGATGCCCTGATGGCGGTGGCAGCGGATGAAGAGATTGCCATTTTTCGCACGCCGATGATCACGATGAAGTTCATCAACGCCGCTACCATCGCACTGGAAGTCGATTTTTCTCCGACTGTGACCGAGTTCGGCAGTATGGTGGACATTCTTGGAGTCGGCGTTCTCATTCGCGGGGTCAGCGGCATCGGCAAAGCGAGAGTGTGCTGCAATTGATCGAACGCGGATACAGCCTGGTGGCGGACGATGTGACGCGGATCACTTCGCTGGAGGGGCGAGAATTGATCGCACACGGCGCCGGAAATGACGCGTTATCACATGGAAGTGCGTGGGATCGGAATCATCAATGTTGCCTCGGTCTTTGGTATTGGCGCTATCCGGGTGGAGAAACGGCTCGATATGGCGGTGACGTTAAAGGATTGGAACGAAATGGAGGACGTCGACCGCACCGGCTCGATCGCGAGCTTTATGAAATTCTGGATATCAAAGTGCCGCACGTCACCATTCCAGTGCGGCCGGGCCGCGATCTGGCGCGCTTGATCGAAGTCGCGGCAATGGACCAAAAATTGAAGAGCCTCGGCAGTAATGCGGCGTTGGAATTCAATACAAAGCTGCTCAATTTAATGGAAAAGAAAAATCCCGATGGGATTGCTTAATCGAAAAACTGGTGCCGGCGCCTCCGCGCAGAAAGCCGAAAAGGAAATCACAGTCGTGAACCGCCTCGGTTTGCATGCCCGACCTGCCGCCCTTTTCGTCAAGGTGGCGAGTCGTTTTCGGGCCGAGGTGTGGGTGAAAAAGGAGAGTGAAGAGGTAAATGGCAAGAGCATCATGGGCCTGATGATGCTGGCGGCGGGACAGGGATCGAAATTGCAAATTCGTTGTGAAGGACCCGATGCCGAGCGCGCGCTCGAAGAAATCGAAGAACTCATCAAGGGACGCTTCAACGAAGATTGATCCCCACGCGGTCGACCGCGAGCGAAACACTAATCCGGCTGGGAATCGAGAAATCCTGTGAACGTTACCCTAAGGTTTTACTACGGCAGCCGTTGATTTTCATTCGGGAATGACGGCTATCGCGGAACACAGGCATTTTTGCCTGTGCGCCCAGCGCGGCTTTTAGCCCGCTGCGATTGGCTGGTGAAACAGGCAGGAATGCCTGTTTGGCGCACAGGCTAGAAAGCCTGTGTTCCTTTGTTGACATTCGCGCTAATCTCCCTGCGATGACTGACGAGTCGGCCGAAACCCGTTTCCACGGTGTGGGTGTGTCGCCCGGGATTGCCCGCGGCGACATTCAAGTCATGCGTGACGAGCTCGAGGAAATCGACCGTTACTCAATTGCGCCGTCGCAGGTCTCGGCCGAGATCGCCCGCTTCGAATCGGCGCTGGTGCAGACGCGCATTCAGATTCTCGAAATGCAGCAAAAGATCGCGGAGGCAATCGGGACGAAAGACGCGGGAATTTTCGATGCCCATCTCCTGGTGGTGGAAGATCGCACTTTGATCGACGAGGTCTTGCGCAAACTGGAATGCGATCACCTTAACGTCGAAGCGATCTTTCATGACGTCGCGGCGAAGCTCACGCCGAAACTCTCGGGCAAATCGATGATCCTTATTTGCGCGAGCGCGCCCTCGACATCCAGGATGTGAATGCGACGTGTCGTTCGCAATTTGCAGGGCAAGGCCCCAAAATGATGCCCCTGCCGGGCGAAGCCGCACATTCTGGTCGCCCATAATCTCACCCCCTCGGACACGGCCTCGATGGATCGGCACCGGGTCCTCGGCATCGCAACCGATCTCGGCAGCCGCACTTCTCACACCGCAATCATGGCGCGCTCACTCGCCATTCCCGCCACCGTCGGCTTGCATGATGTGACCGAAAAGGTTGAGAGCGGAGCGGCGGCGTTACTGGACGGCTACACCGGATTGCTCATCGTCAATCCATCGCCGGAAACACTGGCCTATTATGGCAAGGTCGAAGTCCGGCAATCGGAAGTTTCGAAAGAGCTCTGCAGTGCTGCGCGAGCGATCGGCTACGACCCGGGATGGCGATCACATTGTTTTGTCGGCAAACATTGAGTTGCCGGATGACGTCACCAGCGTCTCGGCCAACGGCGCGGAGGGAATCGGGCTGTATCGTACCTGAATTTCTTTATCTCGATCGCGATTCCCTGCCCGGCGAGGAAGAGCAATATCAGACATATCGGCGTGTCGCCGAATCCGGTCCGACCACATCCGGTTATCATCCGAACGTTCGATCTTGGCGGCGACAAAATCGCCGGCGGAATCGATGTGAGCGACGAGCTCAATCCTTTTTTGGCTGGCGCGCCATCCGTTTTTGCCTCGAACATCTTGAAGTCTTTAAGCCCCAGCTGCGCGCCATCCTGCGCGCGAGCGAGCTCGGCAACGTTAAACTGATGTTTCCGATGATTTCCGGAAAAGCGGAGTTGGTTCGCGCTCTCGAGCTAGTGGACGAATGCAAAAGCGAGCTGGCGTCGGCCAAGATCCTGTTCAACGCTGAAATGCAGATCGGCGCCATGATCGAGATCCCGAGCGCGGCGATTTGCTCGGAATCACTCGCACCCGAGGTCGATTTCTTCAGCATCGGGACGAACGATTTGATTCAATCACGCCATTGCCGTTGATCGCGTGAACGAGCGCATTGCGCATCTTTACGAACCGTCGCATCCAGCTGTGTCTGCGTTTGATCAAGATGGTGGCCGATGCGGCTCGCCAACATAAGATCTGGTTCGGTATTTGTGGCGAAATGGCGGGCGACATCGAGCTGACGCCCCTTTGCTCGGGCTCGGAGTGGACGAATTGAGTGTCAGCCCGGCGTTGGTGCCGCGAGTGAAATCGGCTATTCTGCAATGTCTCGCGCGAGGAGTGTGAAAAATTAGTGGAGGAAGCGCTTTTGCTCGATTCGCCGCGCGGCAATCTGGAGCGCTCTCTGGAACTCGCGCGCGAACGCTACGGCGAATTGCTGGGCTAGCCGACGACTACTCCTCCTCCGTCGCTTCCGATTCCGGATCGATTTCCGGCTTCAGCCCTTCCTCTTCCATTTTTGCGCAGGACATCGCTCATGTCCTCGACCTCATCCCAGACTTCCTGGCTCACATAAATGGGCGCCTTTTGTTGCGTCGCCATCGCGATGCAATCACTTGGCCGGGCATCGAGTTCGATGATTTTTCTGCTGCAGCTCATTCTCCGCGGCAATGATCATGCGCGCATAATAAGTCGCGTTTTTCAAATCGTTGATGATCACCCGCTCGACGTGCGCGCCTACCGCCGTCATCAAATGCGCCATCAAATCATGTGTCAAAGGTCGTTCTTTCGACATCTCGCGCATGAACATCGTGATCGCGCTCCCGACTGTTTGATCGACGTAAACAATAAAGACTTTGTCGCTATTCCCGACAAAAACCGCGCAGCCGCCGCTGGTGGGGAGCACAGCACGAACATGTACCTCAATGACCGTTTTGTTCACCGTGTTGACGGTACTGATGGAAGGACGAAAAACAAGCTGCTCCCAGCTGCGCGTACATCTTTTAGCGGCGAGAGCAGAAATGGTTGTTTCCGGGAGCGAGCGTGACCTACGCCTCCCCCGATCCCAATTTGTTGCACCGAACCGGCCAGAGATCTGCTGTTGGTTTTTTTGAATCGACCTTGCATGTTTCGCCGGATCAACAATTGTCCGCTTTGCAGCCGCTGACGAAATGACGAAAAACGATTGGGACCTGGAGGCGGCAAACGCCACCTATAACGTCGAGGGTTGGGGAACCGGTTACTTTTCCATCAATGCTGATGGCAATGTCGTGGCCAAGCCGCTCCAGGAGAATGGTGGCGCCATTCCCATTCTTGAAGTTGTTAACGAAGCGCGTTCACGCGGGCTCCCTTTCCCCTTGTCATCCGCTTTCAGGATTTGCTCCGCCACCGCGTCGAATCTGTGAACCGCGCATTCGAAAACGCGATCACGGAATTCAACTATCGGGGAAAATACCGCGGCGTTTTTCCGATCAAAGTCAATCAACTGCGCGAAGTGATCGAAGAAATCGTCGATGCCGGCCAGGCGTTTCACTTTGGCCTGGAGGCGGGAAGCAAGCCGGAATTAGTCGCTGCCCTGGCCATGCACAAGGACGCGGAGAGTTTGGTTATTTGCAATGGCTATAAGGATCCGGCTTTTATTCGGATCGCGCTGCTGGGGCGCAAACTGGACAAACAGGTCATCATCGTAGTTGAGAAGCTGGAAGAACTGGAGCAGACCATTCGGACCTCCAAGGAAGTTGGGGTTGAACCGCTTATTGGCATTCGTGTCCGTTTGACCAGCAAAGGCGCGGGCAAATGGACCACCAGTGGAGGCGAGAACGCGAAGTTTGGACTCGATACCGTCAATCTCCTTGCCGCGAGCGACATGTTGAAAAGCGAAGGACTGGCGCATTGCCTAAAGCTGATCCACTTCCACGTTGGCTCACAGGTTCCCGACATCTCGACGATCAAACGTGCCGTGCGCGAAGCGGCCCGCTATTACTCCAAGATCGCGAAACTCGGTCACGAACTGGAATACCTCGACGTCGGCGGCGGTCTCGGCGTAGATTACGATGGTTCGCGTTCTACTTTCGATAGCTCAACGAACTATTCGCTTCAGGAATACACCAACGATGTTGTCTGGAACATCATGGATGTGTGCGATTCGGAAGGCGTGGCGCATCCAGCAATCGTTAGTGAAGGCGGGCGTGCCATTGTCGCCCATCATTCGGTCTTGGTAATGGAGGCATTCGGCTCGATCGAGAAGACAGCCGGGAAAGCAAAGATCGGCGCGACCGAAAAGGACCATAAGCTGGTAGGGCGACATTCTGGAAGTGAAGCAACGGCTCAAACGTGGCAACCGGCTGGAGAGCTTGCACGACATCCAGCAAATCAAAGAAGAAGCCCAGCAAACTTTCGACCTCGGGTTGCTCGACCTCGAGTCAAAAGCAAAGATCGATACGCGTTTACTGGCAATTGGCCACCCAGATCGTCGGCATGCATCGCGGTCTGCGATTTATCCCGGACGAAGTAAAGGAGCTCGAAACTTCGCTGGGCGATCAATACATCTGCAATTTCTCCGTCTTTCAATCGCTCCTCGATCACTGGGCCCTCGGCCAGCTCTTTCCCATCATGCCAATTCATCGCCTGACCGAGGCGCCCGAGCGCAACGGCACCATCGTGGACATCACCTGCGATTCTGATGGCAAGGTTTCCAAGTTCATCGACCTGCTGGATGTTCGAGATACCCTGCCCCTTCATCGAATTAATCCCGGCGAAATCTATTATCTCGGCGTCTTCATGGTTGGCGCTTATCAGGATATCATGGGCGACCTGCACAACTTGTTTGGACGCGTTACCGAAGTGCATGTCTTTCTCGACCCGGACGAAGAATCCGGCTGGGTACATCGAGGAAGTAATCGAAGGCAGCACTATCGGCGAAGTTCTCGCCATGACACAGTGGGACAAGGTTGAGCTGATGCGTCTCCTCAAAACACAAGTCGATGCCGCGATCAAAACCGATCGGATGAAACCGAATGACGCGATGAAGCTACTTTCCGATTACGAGCGGCTTCTGCAGGAATACACTTATCTCAGTCTCAATGGCAACAAACCCGTGCCACAGCCCGGTAGCTTTCTGCCGCTGAGTTCGTGAAGAGGAGTTGTGCTTAGCGCGGCTAATGCCCGTACAGGGAATACCGCTGGCGACATTTGGCTTTCGCTGACTTTCGCTGGTCGGGCGACCTGGTCGGTTTGCACATCGTGCACGGGAAGAACACGCTCACGCGCTTGGTTGTCTCGCCCCGAAAGCCCACGTCGGGCCTGAAAAGCCGATTATAATGGTTTGACAAAAACTCTTGCAGAACAGTTGATTGGACCAAGCAAACAGAAAGGAAACATTATGGCCAAAAGGTGCATCTAGCGGATTCAGTCTATAAAGTGGTGGAGCTGGTCGGCACGAGCTCGAAGTCATGGGAGGATGCAGCGAAGAATGCGGTGGAGACCGCTGCTGGAAGCACTGCGTGACCTGCGCGTTGCCGAGATCGTGAAACAGGATATGACAGTTGAGAATGGCAAGGTGGCAGCCTACCGCGCGCGAGTGCTGGTCTCCTTTAAGTGCGGAAGCTGAGAAGCCTCCGGCAGGAGTCGACTCATTCGCTCCCTATTTGTTAGACCCGATTTGTTCTGTGCCCACAAGAAGCTGTTGGAATTCCGGGTCGTTGCGAATCGCGTAATAGCCAATCGGACGACAGCGAATTTCCGGTGTCATTAGCAACAAAGGTCAACAGCAAGAGATCGAAGACGATCCGGCTTGAAGATTTACTGGGTTGCCACCGGCGATTGATCTTGCGGTCGAATCGGGCGTTTGCGCGATTCTAAGAAGGCCACTAGACGCGTCCAGCTCCTGCGGCTTAAGCGAGCTGCCGAACGCCGGCATATTGGTCTCCGCCATTGACGATGCGGA
>ERZ1370068.7666-contig-6570_pt1 | contig 47983 bp, 88 predicted proteins | sample MGYA00561227_ERZ1370068 | MGnify/ENA primary metagenome ERZ1370068 (study PRJEB38410, sample SAMEA6850437) | metagenome | study: Metagenomic assessment of the ecological functions of the soil: analysis of the soil microbiota associated with the... | reverse complement strand
TTACGTATTGCTCTGCTGATCATCGAGGTTCAAGCAACTTCACGCTGGTGCCGGGGGCGCTGCGTTTCTACGAAATGTGCGACTTTCTCTCCACCCGCTGGGCTTCCGCCGATAGACCTCTGCGATCTGGATGAATCGGCCGCTGACGGCGCGTTCTGGCAATGCGACATGTTCTTCGCCCGGAGTGAAAGTCCCGAGTTCAAGTCGAACACCTACGAGTGACCGTTTCGTGGGTACGTTGCCCTTGTCGGACGGGTAGACGCCGGACGGCCAGGTGCGGCGGACGGGCTCGAAGTCACGGAGCCAGGCTGATCTGGGCGATTTCCGGCAATGAACGTGGCGGGCGTCGACCGCTTGGCGTTCGCGACCACGCCTTCGATCAGCTTCTGGCGCGGGTGGGCCTGTCCGAATAGACCGATTTGACGGCGGCGGCGATCTCCTGACGGCGCGGGTCGATTCAGCAGTGGTGTCGCCGAGCTGTTCGCGCACCGTGGCAGACGTCGGAGGCGACGACAGGGCACCTGGCGGCAACGCCTCCATGGCGGGAGGTTCGGGGCCGAAGAAGGATAATGGTGAGGGCGACGGCGTGCCGGTACAGCGACATCAGCTGCTCGGTCATGACGAAGCCGAGCATGCGGACGTGCGGCGACAAGCCGAGGCGATCGGCGCATCTCGCGGACGAACGCGCGAGGTTCCTCCCGCCGGAACCGGTCAGCGCCAGCGACAGATCCAGTCCCTGATCGCGCAGCTTTAGCGAAGCGCGCAGCAGGTTCGACGTGGTTCTGGTGCGGCCAGAACTGCGCCGGATAAAAAAGGTAAGTCCGCGCGCCGGCGTGCGCGCGGCGCGCCCTACGTCAAAGGTCGGCGTCGGATGGGGCATGATGCGAATGTTGGCCGGCGCGACGCCGTGAGAACTGCTCGATCTCGCGGCGCCCCACCTCGGTGCCCGTGATGACCAGCGCCGCCCGCCGCAGCACGGTCGAGAAGCGCCGCTCCCGGTTCTCCCAGATGCCGTCCGCGCTGACCTGCGGGAAAAGCGGCTGCAACCGGTGCTGGAGATCCCAGACCACCGTGAACGTACGGCAGCTCGAGGGTGACGCACTCCCACGCCGACGGGTACCAGATGACGTCGATCACGGCGCGTCGGATCAGCGTCGCCGAGATGCGCCCGTCGAGATGTAATCGTAGGCGCCGCTCGCTTCCACGCCGAGCGCCTGGACGGTCGTGCGACGGAGGAACCGGCCGATGCGGGCCGGAAGCGGGTGGCCGGCACTGAACGCCGTCTTCAGCGAGACGACAGGCATGCCCCGATAGGCGTCCTCGTAGGGCGAGGAGTCGCTGCTGGTCAGGACGATTCTGAACTCGTGTCGCGCCTGCTCCCGTGACGAGCGCACGGCCCTGATGATTTCGTCCACGACCGTGAACCCGCCTCCCGCGTCGGGCCGGGCTTCACCGACGAAGATGCCGACCCTCACGCGTGCTTCCGCTGGACAATTCCGATGACGTGCCAGGTGTCGGCCGTGATCGGCTCGGTGGTGGAGAAGCCGGCGCACCAGGCGCGCGAAGCGTCGGGCCTGGCCCAGCGAAACGAGGGCCGCCATCTCCTGCAGCCAGGAAGTAGCGATTGGTGTGCACTTCACGAAAATGGACCTGCACCGCGCCCGAGGCATTACGTTCGATGATCTCGTAGGCGACGTGTGCCATCTGGCGAGGAACATCCAGGGGTGGTCTCGGCGATTCGACGATCTCGCTGCCGTCGAGTTGCCAGCGCCGGACCCGCGTCGCATCGAAACCACGAAGCATCGCCGCCGCGTGCCAGAACTCGAAGACCATGACGCGCGCCCGGACGGAGGAGGCGGCGCGTGTTGCAGAAACGTCTCGACGATCGCGTCGTTCGTCTGCACATAACCGATGGAGTCGAAGAAGCAGACCGCCATCCGTCGAACGTCGTCGCCGAAGGCGGCGCTCGCGCATGTCCGTCTCGACGAACTCGAGCTCTCGGCGCGCGCTGGATTTGGACGGCGCCGCGCGACCGCGAGCATGTCGCGGCGAGATGTCCGTCGCGGTCACCCGAGTAACCAGCGGCGGCAAGCTCCAGCGCGTGCCGGCCCGTACCGCAGGCGAGCTCCAGCAGACGGCCCCCCGGGCGATGCCACGCTCGCTCGAGGCGCGCCGCCACGAACGCCGCTCCGTCCCGGGTACGCCGTTTGTCGCGGTAGAAGAGATCGTAGAGCTCGTGCGTGCCTGTCCCGGTAGAAGGCCATCGCCCGTCAGGCCGCCTTACCCGCGCTCTTCATGCTGCTCGGCGATCACGGTCAGGGTTGCTCCTCGGACAGCGTGGGGCTGGACGGGAGATAGAGCCCGATCCCGCCAGAGCCGATCGGCGACGGGGTTGCGATCGGCCGATAGCCCGGCACGCGGGTGACGCATGGTTGATCGCTCATCGGACAAAAGAACGTCCTGGTCTCGATGCCGTCCGCTTCCAGACGCTGGACGAGGACGTCGCGAGACACCGGCGCGTCTTCACGCAGGACCACCGCGTACATCCAGCACACGTTTCGCGCCCAGCTCGAGCTCCGGCGGAGTTGCAGCCGGTCGAGGCCGGCCAGCAATCGGTTATAGGCGCGGGCACCCGGCGCTTCTCCCGGATGACCGTCTCGATCTTGCGGCGTCTGGGAAACGCCCATGGCCGCTTGCATCCCGGTCATCCGGAAGTTGTAGACGGCGACGTCGTGCTGGAACCGCGGCTTGCGGGAAACCCACGTTGCGCAACAGCCGTAACCGATCGGCGAGCGCGTCGTCGCTGGTGACGACCATCCCGCCTTCGCCGGTCGTGATCACCTTCGTTGGCGTAAAAGCTGAAGCAGCCCATCTCGCCGAAGCTGCCCGTCATGCGACCGCGAACGGTCGCGCCGTGCGATTCGGCGCAATCCTCGATCACGATCAACCGGTGCCGCTGCGCGATCGCGCCCAGGGCTTCCATGTCGACGGGATGCGCCGTAGAGGTGAACCGGGATGATCGGCGCGGGTCCGGAGGGTGATCAGCGGCTCGACGAGCGCGAGGTCGAGATTCCAGGTCAGTGCGCTCGAGCCGACACCTGGAATCGCCCCGTTGTGGATCACGGCGAGGGCGGTCGCGATGTTGGTGCACGCGCTCACGAGCACCTCGTCGCCGGGGCCGATGCCGGCGGCGGCGACCGCCAGCTGCAACGCGGTCGTTCCGCGTTCGTCACCGCGACGCCGTGCCGCACCCCGCAGTAGTCGGCTGAACGCCGCTCGAAGTCCGGTACCGCGGTCCCGAAGGATCCCGAGATCTCGCCGCGCTTGAACGCGCCACGATCAGCCGCCAGATCCTCGTCGTCCACCAGCGGCTCGAAGACCGGTGGATCATTTCTGACCTGATCTCGACCTGCTCGCAGGGGCGACGCCGAGGAAACGGGGCCCTGGTTTGATTGCTGATGCACTGCATGCCTCGATCACACGGACTGCGTGCACGCCGTGGGATCAGGACGATTGCGTCGCCGGCGCGCAAGATGATCTCGCGCAGCAACACACCGTCGTCGCTGTACAGCTCCACCGCCACCACGCCGCGCTGACGATGAACATCTGCTGGTGATCATCGATGGTGCGCGAAAACCGGTGATAATGCGGCGCTTCGGATCGAACCTGCGGGCTTCGTGCTGGTGAGCAGCCCGAAACTGGAACGATTCCGACTCCGCCGGCGAAAAGAACGTCGTCTTGTCGACGCGCGCATCCGCCCGGATTATTTCGGCGCGTAGCGGTTCCCCGCCTCCACGACCTCCAGCGGCGGCAACGAACGGTCAGTCATCGGGGCCTCTGAAAATAGCAGTCATGGCTCCTGGATGCACCACTGACCTTGATAGACGCAGAGCGGCCGGCGCTCCATCAGGCCGGCACTGGCGGCGCGGACGCGCGCAGCCGGCGCGGGTAGTCGCGACGCGAGTCGCACCGCCACTGACTGAGGGGAATAGCGCTGCCCGCCGTGCGCCCGCAGCGCGCGCTCGCCTCCGCGTTATGCGTGTGGCTTCGCCTGCGAGCGCCGCTGATCGCCGTGCAGGCGGAAACCCACCCAGCGGCACGTGCGCCGCGTAGAGCTGCGCCTGCTGCTGAAGCGCATCCACAGTCGTAGTCGGCCGCGACCCGGTACGAGGTGTCCATTTCCCGCAGCGTTCTGTAATGCCTGCCGCCAGAAGGTCGCCCCCGTTGCAGGTAGCCGCTGGAGTACGCGCCCGGACGAGGTACTCGCCGCGCAGGAATCCTGGATCGTGAGAAACCACTCCGGTAACGGCAGTCGATGGCGTGGCCGTGCTTGTTCCATCGGACCGGGAAGGCGCTCGTCAACCATTGACTGGAAGCGTCGCGAACCCAGCTGACACGACAGCGCCCAGGGCAGGTAGAGATCGTCCGAGTTGAGCCAGGCCATGATGTCGCCCGACGTGTGCGCGAAGCCCTTGTTGATGGCGGGCCGTAAATACTGGCCGCCGTCCGGCTCCGACGCCCACCACGCGAGCATCCGCGTAGCCGCGATCAGCTCCGCCGAGCTGTCCTCGACCCGCCGTCCACCACGACACCCAGGTTCGGGTACTTGATCGAGCACGGAATCCATCGCCGCCTGAGGAAACGAATGCGTATCGAACGACGCCGTGACGATCGAAATGCGCGGAAGCTCGCCGGGATTGGCCACGAGCGTCAGCTGTCGCTGAGCCTGATGAGCGTCAGTTTTCTCGCCCGCGTCGCGCAACCGCCGTGAACAGCCACAAAATCTTGTGACGTACGATCCCGAATTCAGATGACCAACGCGGCCTGTCGAACCCGGCGCGAATCTATGTTGGGTAGGTCGGCCCGGTCAAGGCGACCGCTTCGGCCATCTCAGATCCTGATGTGATGGCGTGGTGTCGATCACGACGATGCTCCCGGTCTCCGCATCGCGGACGGTGGGGAACGTAGGAGACAGCCGTAAGCCATCGGCGTACGATGCCGCGTCATTCAGCACAGGTGTCCAAGAAATCCGGCGGACAGAAAGGATTCGTGATGCGTACCAGCGGGCGAGCGATCTCTCGTTTTTGCTTCCTTTGTTTTTTGTATGCGGAGTCGATAAACCGCAACCGGCGCCCCGAGGCCCCGCGGCCGGCGCTTTGACCAGCCCAAGCGTCAGCACCAATCTGTCGACCTATGCGCCCGGCGCGACCATCACGGTGACGTACGCCGGTCTGCCCGGCAACCTCAAGACTGGATCGCGATCGCGCCCGCCGGCTCCGCCAACACGAGCTACCTCGACTTCGTGTACACGGACGGCCAGACCAGCGGCACCGCGACCTTCACGGCGCCCGCCGGTTCGTACGTCGCGCGCGTTCTCGAATGACACGTTCACGTTGGTCGCGCAGAGCCCGGCCTTCACCGTGTCACGATGCGATCTGTCAACGGATCAGGCCGCTACACGCCCGGCTCGACGGTGACTGTGACGTACGCCGGGCTGCCGGCAACGCCCAGGACTGGATCGCGATCGCGCCCGCCGGCTCCGACAACAGCCTACGTCGCCTGGGTTTACACGAACGGCCAGACCAGCGGCACCGCGACCTTCACCGCGCCGGCCGCCGGCTCGTTACGTCGCGCGGGCGTTCTCCGAACGACACGTTCACGCTGCTCGCGGAGAGCCGCCGGCCTTCACGTGTCGAGCACCGCCGATCTCACCGGATCACATGCAGCTACGCCGCCCAGGCGCCACCGTCACCGGTGACGTACGCGGGTCTGCCCGGCAACGCCCACGGACTGGATCGCGATCGCCGCCGCGCGGCTCCGCCAACACCAGCTTACGTCGCCTGCGTTTACACGAACGGCCAGACCGAGCGGCACCGCGACCTTCACGGCGCCCGGCCAGTCGGCTCGTACGTCGCGCGCGACGTTCTCGAACGACACGTTCACGCTGCTCGCGGAGAGCTCGCCGTTCACGTGTCGGCCGGCGACGATCTCCACGGATCAATGCAGCTACGCGCCCGCAGGTCCACCATCACGGTGACGTACGCGGGGTCTGCCCGGCAACGCCAGGGACTGGATCGCGATCGCCGCCGCCGGCTCCGCCAACACCAGCTTCATCGCCGTTCGTGTTACACGAACGGCCAGACCAGCGGCACCGCGACCTTCACCGGCGCCGGCCGCGGCTCGTACGTCGCGCGGGCGTTCTCGAACGACACGTTCACGCTGCTCGCGGAGAGCCCGCCGTTCACGGTCGTCGGCTGGCGCCGATCTCCACGGATCAATCGAGCTACGCGCTCGGCGCCACCGTCACGGTGACGTACGCGGGGTCTGCCCGGCAACGCCAAGGACTGGATCGCGATCGCCGCCGCCGGCTCCGCCAACACCAGCTACGTCGCCTGGGTTTACTCGAACGGCCAGACCAGCGGCACCGCGACCTTCACGGCCCCGGCCGCCGGCTCGTACGTCGCGCGGGCGTTCTCGACGACACGTTCACGCTGCTCGCGGAGAGCGCCGCCCTTCCACGTGTCGACCGGCGACGATCTCCACGGATCAGCACGGCGTATGCGCCCGGCGCCACCGTGACCGTGACGTACGCGGGGCTGGCCGGGCAACGCCAAGGACTGGATCGCGATCGCCGCCGCCGGCTCTCGCCAACACCAGCTACGTCGCCTGCGTTTACTCGAACGGCCAGACCAGCGGCACCGCCGACCTTCGCCGCGCGCCGCCGCGGCTTTACGTCGCGCGCGCCTTCACCAACAACACCTTCAACCTGGCCGCGCAGTCGGCGGTGTTCACGGTGTGCGGCGACGTGGGGAACGCACTCTGCTTCGTCGCCGCCCTGAGCGGCGCCGAGGAGGTGCCAGCCAACGCCAGCACCGCGTGACCGGCGTCCGGGTGCTTCGTCTTCGATCCGGCCACCCAGACGATCTCTATCAGTGCAGCACACGGTCGTGGGCGCCACGCGCCAGTCACATCCACCAGGCGCCCGCAGGCGTCGAACGGCCCGGTCATCGTCCCGTTCACGCTGCGTTCGGACAGGCGCGCGACCGGCTCGGCCGGTGCTGACCGCGGGTCAGGCCGCCGACCTGCAGGCCGGTAACCTGTACGCGAACGTCCATTCGCCGACGTTCCCGGGCGGCGAGATCCGCGGGCCAGATCCTGCGGCCGGGGCAGCATCCTGTTCGTCGCGCTTGACCGGCGCGCAGGAGGTACGCCGACCGGGTCGACCGCGACAGGCACGGGGAGCGTGATCTTCGATCCCGCGACGTCGGGCATCAGCCACGCCGAAGCTGCAGCACACGGTCGTCGGCGCCGCCGCCATTGGCCACCAGGCCTGCCCGTCGGTGACGACCGGGCCGGTCAATATCGTCCCGTTCGCGCTGGTGGGCCAGGGCGCGAGCGGCACCGCGACCTTGACCGCCGCCGCAGGCCGCCGACTCTGCAGTCCGCCGGCCTCTACGTGAACGCGTCCGCGATCGCCGGCGTTCTGGCGGCGAGATCCGGGGCGTGCTCCTCCCATCCCTGAATGAGGTAGACCGGATCGGTGGTCTCTGAGCGACCCGCAGCTCCCTCACGGGCGGCGGGCTGTGGGATCCCGTCCGGATTTAGGGCGATCGACGCGCCATTCTGACCACGATTCCGCCCGCGCGCGCGCTCCGGATCGACGGTGGCGAACACGTTCGGGTGCTTCGCGGGCGCGGACAGATCGCCGGCGGTCGGTCGCCACCAGTGCGGAATAGGCCGTTGGCGTGCGCCGCCAGTCGATGCGAACACGCCGCCCGGCGCGAGCGTGCGCCATGCACGCCGTCGTAATGGGACGACCGCGCGGCTCCAGCCGGGACCATCCGCCGCGCCAGGCCTTGGCGACCTTGATGCCCGTGCGGACGGGCGCCGTCCGCCACGCCTGTTGTCGAAGTTCATGGCGGCGCCGCAGAGCAGCCGGAACAGGTTGGATGCGTTTGGTCGTTGCAGCAGTAGCTCAGATAAGCAGCGCAGCTGGGCATGTGTCGATGAAGCTGCCGTTGGCCACCCTTTCGCTACGAGCCTCAGATGGGGACGTGCCCATACGGTGGCTCAGATCGCCCGGGGACTTTCGCAGGTGGTCTGGATGCGCGGCCGCTCACCGGCGACAGAGGCCGCTTTCTCCGCCGGGTGCAAGGACCTCCCCGGCCGAGCTCACCTGCGTAGACGTGGTCCGGCCAACTTCGGGATGGACGGTGTTCTAACCACGCGATTTCTCGGGCAGCGTCTGTTCGGGTGGCCGCTCGTCCTCGCCCTGCTCGGGATGCTGGAGCCCTGGGCTCTCGCGCAGCGACCGCGCCGCAAGCAGCTTGCCTTGCGGTTCTAATTAGCGCCGCAGATCTGGCGCGCGCTCCGCCGCCGTGCACGCGACCGCGCCCGCAGAGGTCGAGAGCAACCGGCGCGCTGGGCGTCCGCGCGCCCATCGCGCTGATTCTGCACGGCGCGTCGATGTCCCCGCGGACATCGCCGACTCCAAACGCCAGCAAAGCCCGACAAGCTCACCATGTTGCTCTCCCGCGCCTGCACCCCAAGAAAGGCTGTCGACCTGGTGGAAGCCTGGTCATGGGCTGCGGCCGGCGCACTGGAGACTGATCATCGCAGGCTATCGAGGGCGGCACGCGCCCAGGTGGAATCGGCGGTCAGCCAGGCGCCGGTCTTGAGAGCTGTTGTTCCTTCACCGGACCGGTGAATCACGAGGAGAAATCGCGCCTGTTCGGCAGTGCGGACCTGTTCGTCCTTCCGACGTACAGCGAGAATTTCCGGCCTCGCCCGCTCCCGAGGCGCTCGGACATGAGCACCCCGCACGACCAGGGGACTCCATGGTCGAGCTGGTGAAGACCGACAGCGGGTGGATCGAACCCGGAGCCGCGAAAGCTGACGGCCGCGCTTGAAAGCATCTCTCAAAGCTGAACAGGTGACGCTGCGCGATGGGAGAGAGCGTGACGGCGGCTGCGCTCGAGCGCTATAGCTGGGACGCCACCATCAGCATGTCGAGCTCTATCGTTGGCCCGATCGTACGGCCCCCCGAAACCGGCGTTCGTGCTCGACTGACCAGGTATTGTGGCAGCGCGCCAAGTCCGCTGATGAACAGAGGCAATGGGGCGCGACTCGTTCATCGTGCGCTGGCGGCGACGCTGTGGCGGATGCTCATCGCTGCCGCCGGCGGCCCGGTCGGGAGCGCGCGATCGTGATGGCCTACGACGATTGCGCGCACGAGCGGGACGATGGCGTTTCCGGGATGTGTCGTACGAGAGCGTCGTCCGCTTCCAACTTCAGAGGGCGAGCACAAAGCCGCTGCGCCTGCGGTTTCAGGCGGAGGCTCCGGGACAGCTGGAGATCACCATCTACGACAGCACGGTGCTGGAGAGACGCCGGGCGAGGCCCTGATCAAGGTCATCCCGCGATCTCGCCAGGGAGGACCTGTGGTCCGACGGCAAGGACGGGGGCGCTGCGGTCGAAGACCTGGTCGAAATGAAGCCGCTCAAGGGGGCGGATCTGATCGGCGTGCACAAGCCGGGCGACGCCGACGATCTGGGCGTGTAGCGTCGTCTCCGGGCAGGCCTACGGCGCAACAACGATCCCAGCCTCAATCCGATGTGGGCCTGCTGCCGACGAAGCGCACGCCGATGCTGCGGCTGGAAGTCGCCCAGACGGGCCCGACGCAGCCCCCGGCCCCTCTAGCGGGAACCGCAGTCGCGCAGGCGGAACACCTGACCCGCTTAAAATTTGCTGCTGAAAGGGTTCCGGGTGGCGAACCCTCAACTGCGTCGGCCTGCGATGGATTGCCCGCAACGCTGGCTCATGCGGTCGAAGATCTTGTTCGGGGTCGTCAACCACCTTCTGTGCGGGTACCCCGACGGACGATCAGCTCCTTTCGAGGTTGGCGTCGGCGCGTTCGGGATTGTCCTTGGCGGCCGTCGCCGATCGCCCACCACGAACGGTCTCGCTGAAACAGGTAAAAGTGATCGGATGCCCAGAACACACGGCGTCCGGCGGCAGCACCTGGTCGAGCCACTCGCCCTCGGTGAATCCCGCCGCTGACCGCGTCAGGGACCGCATGACGGAGTCCGGGCGTCAGCGCGCCGGGAACAGGCTGGCGGCCCCCAACAGCGCGAAGATCGCGGCAGCGCCCTGTAGGTAAGGACGCGCAGCAGCAGACGCTTCATCCCGTCCAGCCGGCGGTGACTGCCGCCGCGCCGCCTGCCCACAAAGAAATGGCTCCGAGAGAAGCACACCCCGCCAGAATGCGCGCCAACTCGATCCCGACTGACGGGTGGCCAGCAGCGGCTTCCAGGCAGGAGAGCCGAATGCCATCGCCCCAGACGCACGGAGCGCAGCGAAATAACAGCGGCATCGCTGGATGCCGAGCACGGTTGAGAACTCGCCCGGCTTGATGGTGACCATCAGGTCGAGCGGAAAGCGAAGCAGGGTCGTGAGGGTGAGCTCTCCCGCCATCGCAGGTAGTCCGTGTGATGACCAGCTCAGATTGTGGTGAGCGCGAAATTGCTCCAGCAGCGGCTAGACAGGGAGGCCCAAAGCCGTAGAATGTAAGGTTCCGCAGTGCATCGGCAGCACGAGCGCCGCGAACGTCAATACGCCGCAAAAGCTGAAAACGAAGCCGGTTCGTCCGCTCTGCGGCCTGCGCCCAGGCAGATCGCCACCACGAACCCGGCGCTCAGGATGAAGGTGAATTTCGATGACGGTGCGAACGCCGCCGCCGTCAATGAGCACCGCGTCGGCCGGCTCAAAATCGTCGAACCGGCGGACGTCATCACGATCGCGATGGTCATCCCTGCCGCCGGCAACATCTGTGCCTGGTTCTCGGGACCAGGAACGCTGATTTACAGGGCAGCGGCGATGAGCAGCCAGGCCAGCAATCGTGATCGCGCGGCGTCTCCGCGAACGAGCGCAGCGCCACGGCCCGCTGCGATCATCCCGCCGAACTGCAAGCCGGCACCGAGGCCATCCGTCCCGCGCGGCCGCGAGCCTGAGCATGTTGATTTACCCTCGCGGATGCCCGCCAGCCGAGACGGATACCAGTCCGGGCTTCCGGGAATGACGCCGCCGTGCCGCAGCCATTCGAGCGCAAGCCCCAGGTGGTAGTCCAGCGAACTGGCGTCGGTTGGAGGACCCAGAGCGGCGAGGCCCAGGCCGAGTACCGACAGCGCGGCAACGACCACGGCGGCCCGATCGAGCGCGGGCGCCTGCCACAGCGGGACGATCCCCGCGTCGCACCACCGCCACGCGATTCGGGCGCGATGCCTGACCTCGCGACCGCGCTGACAGCGCCCAGGCTCCCCACCCGATCGGGCGCGCAAGACGGCCAGCGGCGTCAGCTTTGCCAGCGAGCCTACGACGCCCGCCGATCGCCACCACCGCCAATGAACCCGGCGGCGAAGTCGAGCGCTTCCGCTTTGTCCCCACGCAGCCGGATGGCGATGCGACAGCCGAGTGGTAGGCCACACCGGCGACCATGGCAATTTCGACGATCGCGGGGAGCGGCGGCGGCGCAGGACGACGTCCTGAAGCCGCAAAACGGAGGTTGAGGCATTGCCACCTGGGAAGGTTGCGGCGGCTACGCCGCCGGTTCGCAGCGGCGTAGACGCCGAGCCCGATCGAAAGACGAAGCGATCCTCGAGGGTGAACAGCGGCATCAGTTCCCGGAACAGCGCGAGCTGACGGCGACAGAAAGCAGGCGCAGGATAGCCGTTGAACGTCCAGCCGAGCAGACCAACCAGGTTCATGAACCTCGGCGGGTCGGGAGTGTGCAGGCCGGCGTCGGGCAGCAGCTGGTCAGCGACGGGCGGGTAGCGGCGGTAGTGGCCGAGCGCGCGATCGAGCTGCGCCGTACGCAAACGGGCAGGCCGGGACAGATGAGCAGCTTGCCGCCGGGCTTGAGCAGGGGCCGCGAGTCGGGCGACCAGGCACGATCGTCCTCGACGTGCTCGATGACGCTGACCGCAACGGTCGTGCGTCGAAGCGGCGGCGCGCGATCTCGGGCGGCGGCTCACCGTCGAGGTCGTGGCGGGCCACGCTGACCTGGGTGTCGTTCGCGAACCGGGCGACAGGGCCTCCAGGTAATGCGACTACGGTCGGATAACACGACGCTCGTCGCGCTGGCGACGATGCGCGCTCAGGTTGCTGATGCCGCTGCCGATCTCCAGCACGTCGCCGGATTGGTCTGCGTGGCCAGCTTGAATAGATCCAGCGTGATTGGATGCGCGGCGTGTCCGGAACACTTCCAGCGTCCTGCCGCCGGTCGCTGACGCCTGTGCCGCGTTGAGGTGCTGTGCGCTCGTCATGCGAACCAGGCACCTAATCACGGCGAGGCCGGATCGGTCAAATCGACGCTCAGCGGCTACCAGATGCGGCTTCGAGCGGCGGGCGCCGTATTTCGCGACCGCGTAGATGGCGCGCACGCCGCCCTTCCAGCCGATCTTCTTCCCCTCGCGTGAGGTGCGCCCGTGATAGCTGATCGGGCACCTCGTAGATGCGGCAGCCGCATCTGCGCCACCTTGGCGGTCAGCTCCGGCTCGACGCCGAAGCGGTTCTGCTCGACGGCGATCGCGCTGGAGCGACGTCGGCCCTGAACGCCTTGTAGCAGGTCTCCATGTCGGTCAGGTTGAGGTCGTTGACCATGTTCGACGCCACCCGTCGGGACCGCGGTTGCGCACCCACCATGCGCAGAAGTGAACAGGCGGCGCGGCGGTGCCGATCATGGCGCTGAGCCGAACGTCACGTCGGCAATGCCCGCGCGGGATCGGGGCTGGATGAGCCGGACGATGTCGCGCGGTCGTAATTCCAGGTCGGCGTCGCTGGATCACGCGACGATGTCGCCGGTCACCGCCCAGCCGGCGCGGCGCAGCGCGGCGCCCTTTGCCCATGTTTCAGCGGCTGCAGGACCACGTTGACCTCGTTGACGCCGCGGCAGGCGTCTCTGGATCGGGCGTGCGCCAGCGCGGCGAGGCCGCCGTCGCGCAGCTTCCTCGGCGAGCAATTCTGCCGTCCGTGGACGCGTCATCGACCAGATCGCCGCTTGTCGAGGTCGACGGCGGTGACGCGGGCGACGACCCGCGCAGGGTCAGCGAGCTCGTCGTAGATCGGTATTTGACGATGGACAGCTTCACGGCGCCGCATCGTAACCACGCCGCTGGCCAGCGGTCAACACGCCGCGCTGCGCGCCGCGCCCGGCCGTCAGCCGAGGTGTCGTTCGCCAGTTGCCGGCGTCGACCGCTGCTGCGATCGCGCCTCGCCAGCCAGCGCGCCCGCGGTCTCGACGGCCGACGGCAGATCGCTGCCGCCGCGCCCAGCCCTGACGCGGCGATCTGCGGGCCTGCGAAGCGCGCAGGTGCCGGTGCCGCGCGGCATTCCGGTCCGGGATGTGGTCGCGACCAGTCGCCGTCGAGCCGTCTCGTGTACGAGCACGTCACGTCACCGTCATCTCCCGGCTTGGTCGATGTGGCCGCCCTGACCAGCAGGCGCTGCCCAGCCGATACCCTGCGCGATCAAGAAGCGCGCCGCCGCCTCCGCCCCCCGCGCCGGTTCCCAACTACCCGGTGGTCTCGGCAAGCTCAACCGGCCTCGCTGTCGGCGTTGCGGGCGACCATTTTCGGCGTGGCGCGCCGGAGAGCGGCATCGAGACTGGCCGGCTCTTCCCAAAGCGGCTCCCCGCAGGTTGCTTGCCAGCACCGGATCGACCACGACCGGTCCCGCGTGTAGTCGCCTCAGCCCCCGCGGATCGCGCGGTACCGCCGTCGCGGGACCCACGGCCATCCTGATCTTCACTCGCCGCCGGCTGGGAGGGCGGCGATCGCGTCCGCCAGCGCGCGTCCTGACCGCGGTCGGGGCCCGTGCCTCGGCGCGGTGGTGCCGTCCTGTTCGGTCCACGCCGTGCCGAGGGCAAGCGCCTGGGCCCCGCGCGCGCCGCGGCGGTGGCCACGTCGCGGAGCAGCCTGGCCTCCCCGGACGGGCGAAGGTCGATGCCGCCTATCACGACCACGCCGACCACGGACGCCTCTTCTTGTTTTGCGGCAGTTTCTCACCCGTCCGTCATCATATATGCAAAGCCGCCGAGGGCGCCCCCAGGCATTCCTCAAAGTTTTGGCCGTGGCAACACAACTCCCGGAGCCGATCCAGTTCGGCAAGTTCCCCTCGCCGTTCGAGCGCATCGGACGAGGCGGTATGGCGGAGGTGAAAATAAGGGGACGCATCCAGGGGCCGGCCGGCTTTCTCGAACGCGTGTTCGTCGCCAAACGGATTCTCCCCGCACCTCTCCGACGACACGTTTGTTCGCTCGGGCGATGGTTCGTCGAGGAGGCGAAGCTGTCCGCGCGCCCTCAACCATCCCAACATCGTCCACCATCTTCGGAGCTGGGCGCGGTCGAGGCGAAAGATCCGATGGAGCGCGGTCACGACCTGTCGAGACGATGGCGATCTGAAGGTGCTGGGCCCGCTGCGTCCGGAGTTGGTCTCCTACATCGCCGCGGTTCGTCGCGTCGTTTCCGTGCCAATCTCGCCGACGAGAACGGCGACACATCGTGCGTGAGCATCGGCTGAGCACGGTGTGCGAGGAAGCCAAGTGCCCGAACATCGGCGAGTGCTGGAACGCGGGCACTGCGACCATCATGGTGATGGGTGCGGTGTGTACGCGCGCCTGCAGATTCTGCTCCGTGGATACCGGCAACCCGCACGGCTGGCTGGATGCGGAAGAGCCCGCCAACGTTGCGCGCTCGGTGAGCCTGATGAAGCTCAAGTACGTGGTGCTCACCTCCGGTCGACCGCGATGACCTGACCGACGGTGGCGCGGCCCACTACGCTGCGTGCATGCGCGCGATCAAGGAAGTGAATCCGGGCACGGCGGTCGAGGCGCTCACGCCGGACTTTCAGGGCGTGCTCGCGGACGTCGAAGATCGGTGATCGACTCCGGCGTCGATGTGTTCGCACAGAACGTCGAAACCGTGCGCCGGCTGACGCACCCGGTCCGCGACCCGCGCGCCGGATATGAGCAGACGATTGCCGGTGCTGGCGCATGCGAAGCGTTACAAGCCGGGCGTGCTGACCAAGACCAGTCTCATGCTCGGTCTGGGTGAATCGGACGCGGAGATCCTCGAGACGCTCGAGGATCTGCGTACCGCTGACGTTGACATCGTTACGCTCGGTCAATACCTGCGACCGACGCTGAACCATCTCCCGGTCGGAGCGATTCGTGACGCCGCAGGAATTTGCGCAATATCGCGAAGCGGGCGCTGGCGCTCGGGTTTCTCGAAATCGTTTCCGGGCCCGCTGGTGCGTTCGAGCTATCGCGCCGAGCGAGCCCTGGAGCGCAACAACGCGGGACTCGAGGTCTCGTCGGCAGCTTCGGGCTGAACATGGCAGCGGTGATCGACCGCCGCACCGTGCAGAACACCCGAACCCGTCGTTCGGCGGCTCGGTCAGGTGGAGTACGTGCCGACCTGGCGCGACATGCGGCGCTTCACCGAAGGACGCGATGCTTCGACCCCGGACGAGGTCTGGTTTCTCGAGCATCCGCCGGTCTTCACGCTCGGCCTGAATGGACGACGCGAACACGTCCTGGCTGCCGGAGACATTCCGGTGGTGCGTGGATCGTGGCGGACAGGTCACCTATCACGGACCGGGCCAGCTCGTGGTGTATCCGCTGATCGATATGAAGCGGGCTCGGCTGCGTATCCGCGACCTCGTGACCTGCCTCGAAGAATCAGTCGGATCGAGCTCTGTGCTGAACTCGGCATCCATGCCGAGGCGCGGTGCGATGCGCCGGGTGATACGTCAGCCGGGCGCAAGCTCGCGAGCATCGGCTTGCGGGTACGGCGCAGCTGCAGCTATCACGGTCTCGCGCTCAACGTCTGCAACGATCTGCAGCCTTTTTCGCGCATCAATCCGTGTGGCTTTGCCGGACTCGAAGTCGTGCGGCTCGCCGACTTGTCGCAGTTGCAGGACTCCGCAGGATGCCGCCGCTCGGCTGGAGCCGATCCTGCGGCGGCGACTCTATTTCTTCTTGAACAGCTCTTCGAGCCTGGCGCGGAGGCTGTCGGCGCTTCCACCACCGGCCGTCCCGGCCTGACCCCAAACATCGCGTCGAGCGCCGTGCGCGACTTGAGCTCCGCGGTCTGATCGCGGGGACGATAAGCATCGGGACGCGGCTTGAAGTAGTCGCAGAAATTGGCGCGGTCCTTCTCCTTGACCTCCTCGGCGATCGGCTCGCGGCAGCTCTTGGCGACAGAAGTGTCGTAGTCGACGCACATCCGGCACACGTGCAGCTCCGCATGACAGGCCGGGCATTCCTCGAGTCTGCGCAACGGCAGGGTCAGAGCCGCCAGGGATGCGCCGCACTTCCAGCAGACCAGCGTGTTCACAGCGCGATCAGCACATCTTCGGAGGCAGTGAGCTCGCGATACAGCGCATCGAGCTGTTCACGGCTGGACGCTCGGATCGTGAAGGTGAGCGCAATGAAATTCTCATCCTTGCTCAGCCGTTCGACGATCTGGCTGTCGCTGAGCGTGCCGGCGTGGCGCTCCACGATATCGCGCGTGAGACGCCGGAAGTCGGGCTCGCGCGCCCCATGACTTTGACCGGAAATTCGCACGGGAACTCGAATACGTCAGGCACGGCACGTATCCGATCAATACGCCGGCGTGCCCACGAGCTCGCGCTTGTAGGACTCGAGCGCCGCATGGATCTGTTTCCACACGGGCCCTGGCGCGCCCGTGCCCACGGGCTGTCCGTCGAGGCGCGTGACGGCGAGTGTGCCGATCGTGGCCGCAGCGATGAACACCTCCGGCGCCTCCCTGAGCTCGGTAGTAGTCACTGGCGCCGCGCGGAACGGGATGCGGCTACGGGTCGCGAGCTCACTGACTACATCACGCGTCGTCCCTGGGAGGATGCTGTGCGATTTGGGCGGCGTGCGGATCTCCCCGCCGAGTACCACGTGCACCGTCGTTGAGCTGCCTTCCATCAGGAGCCCATCGCGAACCAGGATGGTCTCGGCCGCGTTCGCGTCGACCGCGAGCTGCTTGAGCAGGACGTTGGCGAGGAGTGCTGTCGACTTGATGTCACAGCGTGACCAACGGGTGTCTTCGGCCGTGACCGCGGCCACGCCGCGTTCGAGTCGCTCGCGCGTCAGGGGCGGCGAGTGCCGAGGCGAACGCGAACACTGTGCGCTCGATGTCGGGCAAGGGAGCGTGATTGCGTCCGTACTCCGCTCCGCGCGATACCTGCACATACAGGTACATGTCGCCACCACCGTTGCGCGCAATGAGCGCGTCACAGAGCGCCGCCCACTGCTCGCGCGAATAGACCGGGCGCATGTGCAATTCGCCCAGGCTCCGGTCGAGACGCTCGAAGTGCTCGCGAAAGCGAAATACCCGCCCGCCATACACCGGCATCACTTCGTAGACGCTGTCGGCGTAGAGGAACGCGCGATCAAGAGGTGAGACGCGCGCGTCCTTCAACGGCACGAATTCGCCGTTGAGATACGCGACTGGGAACGGTTCGGCCATTACTCAAACCACAGCAGCATGGTGTCGACCATGCGCCGCCACCAGCCGCCCTGCGGCATCACGCACCGGAAAGACGTTGCCCTGGCCGAGGACCTGGTCACCGAGCGCAACGCTGAAGGTTCCGACTGGCTTCTGGGCGGAAAGCGGCGCAATGAGCCGGTGCTGGACGTTGATCGTGGTCTTGATGCTGCTCAGCTGCCCGCGCGGCACCGTGACGTACAGATCGTGACGCAGGCCGATCTGTACGGGAGTGAATCCAGCCTTCCAAACCCGGGCGGTCTGTAGCGGCCTCGCGCGCCGCGTGCAGCTTCTGGGTTTCGTAGAACGTGTAGCCATAGTTGAGCAATGCCTGGCTGGCGTCTTCACGAGCTTCATCGAAGCGGTGCCCAGGACCACCGAGATCAGCCGCATGTCGCCGCGCTTGGCGGAGCTCACCAGGCAATAACCGGCGGCATCGGTGTGCCCGGTCTTTATCCCATCGACCGTCGGGTCGCGATCCAGCAGACCATTGCGGTTCTCCTGCCGGATCTTGTTCCAGGTGAACTCGCGCTGCGAATACCAGCGGTAGTAGGTGGGGAACTCGCGAACGATCGCCAGAGCCCAGGAGCGCCATGTCGCGCGCCGTCATGTAGTGCTGTTGCGAGGGGAGCCCGGTGCTGTTGACGAAGTGCGAGCCTTTCATTCCGAGCTGCTTTGCGTAGGTGTTCATCAACGCAGCGAAGGTCTCCTCGGTGCCACCGACGCGCTCGGCGAGTGCGATCGTCGCATCGTTACCCGATTGCACGATCATGCCCTTGGATCAGGACGTCGACCGGGACCTGCGTGCCAACCTGCACGAAGGTGCGCGATCCTTCAGCCTTCCACGCATGCTCACTGACGTTGACCGTTTCCTTCAAAGTCAGCTTGCCATCCTTGAGCGCGTGGAAGACCACGTATGCGGTCATCAACTTGGTGATGCTTGCAGGGTCCAGACGCTGCTCGGAATTACTCTCCGCCAGCGTACGACCGCTGTCGTGGTCGACGAGCACGTAGCTGCGCGCCTGGACATTCGGCGGCGGCGGCACCGGCACGGTGGCCGTGAACGCGGCATTTTGAATCAGCAGCAGGCCCGCAAGCGCCGGGGTAACGACAGTGGTCAGTTTCATCTTGGATCCCGTGAAAACGCGCAGTTTATCCGGTTTGATGCCGCTGGCCAGATGTTCAATCCACCGCGAGCCGTGCGTCATCGATGCCGATGCCCTTGAGCTCCTGCACCAGTCGATCGAACTCCGCGACCGAGGGTACGGGTCCTACGCGCACGCGATACAGCGACTTGCCGCCGACCTGATCATTGCGCACGAACGCGGGGCCGATACCGGCGGAGCGCAACTTCTGCAGCAGCCGTTCGGAATTCGCCGCATCCGCGAAGGCTCCCGCCTGGACATAGAGAGTGTCGACTCGCGCTGGCGCCGCGGGGACGGCGCTTGGTGGCAGTGCCGCCCCCTGAGCGTCGACGCTGCGCACTTCGACGAGCGCGGTGCCGTCGCGAATCATGTCGAGCCGGGTTGCCGCGGAATACGACAGGGTCGATGAGGCGGTTGGCGACGAAAGGTCCGCGGTCGTTGACGCGCACTACGACGCTGCGTCCGTTGCTCAGGTTCGTCACCTGCACGTAACACGGCAGGGGAAGTGTCTTGTGAGCCGCCGTCATCGCGTACATGTCGTAGGTATCGCCGGTCGCAGTGCGCCCGCCGTGAAAGTCCCGTCCGTACCAGGAAGCGACACCCCGCTCCAGGTAGCCTGCGCTGGAGTTGAGGATGAAGTAGCGTCGCCCGTCCACCTCGTAGAAGGGTGGATTGCCGCTGCGACTGCGCGGCTCGACTTGCGGCACGGCGTCCGGGATCTTGGTGACATCGGCGGGCGGAGGAGGCGGCGTGGTGTCGGGGCGGGCGCGGGACGTGGCGGAGTGGCTCTACACGCGCCGATCAGCACCAGCAGCACCGCGACTGCGAGGCGACCCGATGTGTGTGCGAGGTTGCGCGCCTCATGAGGCCTGTGCAGAGCTTCCTTAGCCCGGCGGTTCATCGCTGAACACACGCTCGAGTATCCGGTTGGCAAGATCGTTCACCGCCATCGCGTAAAGCGGGCTGCGATTGTAGCGGGTGATGACATAGAAATTGTTGAGGCCGACCCGAAAGCGCACTTCATCGGGCTCGTCCGCCGCGATCAGCATCGCGGGTGCGTCATCCGGTAGCGACTCCTTGAATTGCACGCCCTTCGCGCGCAGCGAGGCGATGGTCTCGTTGAGGGCCAGGGGTCTGGAGTCGAGGCCATTGGCGTGCTGCTGATCGATATCGACATCGGTGAGCACCACACCGTTGGGTTGCCAGCCGTGCACGCGAAAGTAGTTGGCAACGCTCGCGAGGATGTCTGCCCAGTCGGACCACAGGTCACGCTTGCCATCGCCGTCGGCATCCACGGCAAAGCGGCGCAGGCTCCCGGGCATGAATTGCGGGGCACCCATCGCTCCGGCGTACGAGCCGACCGCCGAGAGCGCATCGAGCGATTCCTCATGCGTGAGCAGTAGAAACTGTTCGAGCTCACTGGTGAAGTAACTCGAGCGCGCAGGATAGTCAAAAGCAAGCGTACTGAGCGCGTCGAGAACTCGATAGCGTCCCATGATGCGGCCGTATGAAGTCTCGATTCCCAGGATCGCGACGAGGTACTGCGGCGCGACGCCATAGCGCGCAGCGCGGTTTCGTCCAGGAGCTCGCGGTGCTCGGACCAGAACGCGGCTCCATCGGCAATGCGCTGCTCGGTCAGAAACCGTTCCCGGTATTCGTACCAGGCGAGAGCGCGCTCGGCGGGCTTTGACATCGCATCGAGGATTCCTTGCTGCGTCTGCGCCTGGCCGAGGAGCTGCACCAGCTCGTCGCTCGAAAAGCCGTACTGCGCGCTCATTCGCGCGATGAAGGCCTGCACCAGGGGACGCGATGGGTCGATGTTGACGCTCGCCGGTTCTTCACCGGCGCTGACCGTTGCGATGACAACCAGGCCGGTGATGAAGGCACGGAGCGCAGTGCGCGCGGGAGTCGGGATCATCAATGCAGGTCTTCAGCGTCCATGCGGGTCGCGTCGCTCACGACCCCACGAGTTTGCGATGGGAATGCAGCGACATGAGGATACCGAAACCCGCCATGAGGGTCACCATCGAAGTGCCGCCATAGCTGACGAGCGGCAGCGGCACACCGACCACCGGCAGAAGACCACTCACCATTCCCGCATTGACGATCACGTAGACAAAGAAAGTGAGGCTGATGGTGCCGGCGACCAGGCGCGAAAAGTATCCTGGCATTGCAGCGCCAGGTACATGCCGCGCGCGATGATGAAGAGATATAGCCCGAGCAGCAGCGTGAGCCCGATGAGACCGAACTCTTCGCCCGCGACCGCGAAGATAAAGTCCGTGGAGCGCTCGGGCAGGAACTCGAGCTGCGCCTGGCTGCCGTTCATCCATCCTTTTCCGAATACGCCACCCGAGCCGAGCGCGATCTGCGACTGGATGATGTGATAGCCCGCGCCGAGCGGATCACTCTCTGGTGTGAGGAACGTGAGCACGCGCTTGCGTTGGTAGTCGTGCAGCATGCCCCAGCCCAGCCAGGCGAGCGCCGGCAGCAGTGCCATCACGGCGATGATGACGCGCAGGCGCAGGCCCGCGAGTAGCACGACGAACACGCCCGAGGCAGCGATCAGGAGCGCAGTGCCGAGATCAGGTTGCCTCGGCGACGAGCGCCACCGGAAACACGATCATCAGCCCGAGTACCACCACCAGCTTGAGGTCCGGCGGGAGCGGCCGCTCGTGCAGGAACCAGGCACACGCCATCGGCACCGCGAGTTTCATGATTTCCGAGGGCTGGAAGCGCAGCACCCGGAGATCGAGCCACCGCTGTGCGCCCTTGCCGATATCGCCGATCACCGCGACGATCACCAGCAGCAGGATGCCGATCGTGTAGATCCATGGCGCGAACATGCGCAGGTGCTTCGGGCTCGCCTGCGCGAGCAGCACCAGCATGATGAGTCCGAGGCACATGCGCAGGAACTGTCCGCGCGTGAGCGCCAGGTTCTCGCCGGACGCGCTGTACAGAATTACCAGACCGAACACCGCGGTGGCGCAGATGCCGAGCAACAGCGGACCGTCAAGTCTCAGTCTGCCGAGCAGGCGCGCCGACGCGGTGAGCGTGCGTCGTGCAGTGGAAGGTTGCAGGTCGTCGTAGATCATGAGGGCGGTGAGGCTGGCGGTGAGGGCGGAGTTGGGGGCAACAGATATGCGTCCATGACTTTGCGCGCCACAGGAGCGGCCACACTGGCGCCGTGGCCTCCGTTCTCGACCAGCACCGCGACTGCAATACGCGGCGCGTCCGCGGGAGCGAAACAGATGAACAGTGCATGATCGCGCATGCGTTCCTCGACCTCCTCTTCCTTGTACTTTTCGGTCTGGCTGACGGTGAATACCTGCGCTGTTCCGGTCTTGCCCGCAATCTGATAGGTCGAGCCGACCGCGGTTGCGCGCGCGGTCCCATGCGGAGGACTCATGACGCCGATCATCGCATCGATTACGCGCTGCCAGCGCGCGCTTTCATCGGCATCCACCGGCGGTGACGGCCGTGGCGGCAATCGCCGTACTTCACCCGTAGTGTGCATTGCGCACTCCCGTTACCAGTCGTGGCTGGAAGGTGGTGCCATGCGCGGCGATCACGCTCGCGACATGTGCCAGCTGCAGCGGCGTTGCCAGCATGTAGCCCTGGCCGATGCCGAGGATGACCGTGTCACCGGGAAACCAGACGCTTTCACGCGGGTAGGTCCTCTGTTTCCATTCGCGCGAGGGGACGAGGCCCGGCTTTTCGCCGTCGATGTCGATGCCCGTGCGCTGGCCCAGGCCGAACTTGCCGAGGAAGGTCGAGAGCCGGTCGATGCCAAGGGCCTGCGCGACACCGTAGAAATAAGTGTCGCAGGACTGTGCAACCGCCTCCTGCAGATTCACCCAGCCATGGCCTGAGGGCTTCCAGTCGCGATAGCGATGGCTGCTGCCGGGCAGCGTGAAGAAGCCGCGGCAGTAGCGCACCTGGGAGGGATCGATCGCAGCGTAATCGAGCGCCGCGAGCGCGATCACCGGCTTGATCGTCGAGCCGGGTGGATAGGCGCCGCGCAGCACGCGATTAAAGAGCGGGCGGTCGATATCGGTTTCCGAGGGCGCCATAGTCGGCGCGACTCAGTCCGCGGGCGAAGCCATTCGGATCGAAACCCGGCACGCTCGCGAAAGCGATCACGTCGCCGTTGGAAGGATCTATGGCGATGACTGCGCCGCGCTTGCCGACCAGTGCCTCTTCCGCGGCGCGCTGCGCACCCAGGTCGAGACTCAGGATCAGATCACTGCCGGCGATCGCCGACTTCGACGAAAGGTCGGCCTGCAACGGGTTCTCGGCTTCCACCGGTCGACCCTGCGCATTGACGAGGATCTGGCGAAACCCCGGCGAGCCGTGCAGTTGCTTCTCGTACGAGGACTCCACTCCGACCTTGCCGATCAGCGTGGTTCCCGCGTACTCGCTCGCATCGATGCGCAACACGTCCTGCTCGCTGATCGCGCTCACGTAGCCCAGCGCGTGAACGGCCATCGCCCCGAAGGGTAGTGGCGGGTAAGACGCGTACGGATATCGACGCCCGGCAACTCGTGCCGCCGTACGGCGAATCGGGCGACTTCCTCATCCGTCATCTGCAAGCGGACAGGCACCCCCTCGAACAGCGGACGCGAGCGGATCAAGCGTTTCAGGCGATCGATGTCATCGGCCTCGACCAGGCCAAGGCCGCTCAGCGTCCTGAGTGTGGCGTCGACATCGGGAACCTGCTCGCGCGTGAGCTCGAGCTGGTAGGCGGGCAGGTTCTCCGCCAGGACCACGCCGTTGCGATCGAAGATCAGGCCGCGATTCGGCGGCAGCGGCTCGACGCGCACCCGGTTGCCCTGGGACAGATCGAGGTAGTAGTCGTGCCGGACCACCTGCAACTGCACGAGCTTCACCAGCACCGCGCCGACCAGCACGGCCATGATGATGCCAGCCGCGATCGCCCGTCGCAGGAACATGCGCTGCTCGGCCCAGTGATCCTTGATGCGGACGCGGCTCGCCACGGGGTGTCAGGTGCGCTGGTAGGCGTTGCCCGAGAAGCCCGGCGAAAGCCGGCCAGAGTGCCGCGCCGGTGACCGCCGGAATCCAGCGGGCGTAGGTCGTGATCGGATGGCCGGTCATGCCGTCGATCCAGAACAACATGAACTGGTAGACCGCGAGCAACCAGAACACGGTGAGCGCCTGGTGCCATACGGAAAGATCCGCACGCGCAGGTGCAGCTTGATCGCGATGTAGCTCGCCAGGCACAGCGCCAGGGCATGTTGACCGAGCACGACGCCCTTGAATGCGTCGAGCAGCAGGCCCGCGAGGAATGCGAGCGTGAGTCCACCGGCCCTCGGCACCATGATCGACCAGTACAGCACCACGATCACCAGGAAATCGGGGCGCGCGATGTTGAGCCAGTGAGGCAATGGCAGGACGCTGAGAATCAGGCCGGCCAGCACGCTCAGCAGCATCGGCACCCGGTTCAGTGCGTCGTGGCTCACGGCTTGGATCCTTGTGCCGCGGGCTCAGCGGGCGCGACATCAGCATCGATCGGCGGCTCGTCGGTCCAGATGAGCAGCACTTCGCGATCGCGATCGAGCGCGCGCCGCGGGCTCAGCCGATATAGCGGCCAGCGTCTGCGCGCTGCCTTTGTCGACCTTGGTCACCGTTGCAACCGGGTAGCCGGGCGGGAACACGCCGCCGAGACCTGAGGAGACCAGCAGGTCTCCCACCTTGATGTCCGCGTTGGTGGGCAGGAATGGCAGGCTCAACCGTCGCAGGTCCAGGTCGCCGGTGCCGAGCGCGATAGTGCGCAGGCCATTGCGATTCACCTGGACTGGAATCGCATGCTCGGCGTCGGTGATCAGGATCGCCTCGGAGGAAAATGTCCCGGCGCGCGTGATCTGTCCGAAGATCCCGGTGGCATCGAGGAGTGGTTGGCCCTTGAAGGCGCCATCGCGTGTGCCCTTGTTGACGATCACCCGGTGGCGGAACGGATTGAGATCCACGCGCAGGATCTCGGCGACCACGAAACGCTGGGCGACGCGCGAAGCGGCATCGCGCAGTCCGCGCAGGCGCAGGTTCTCCTGCTCGAGATCGGCCAGGCGCATCAGCCTAAAGTCCGCATCGCGCAGCCGGAACCGACAGTTGTGCATTCTCTTTCTGCAGGCGCTCGCGGGTCGCGAACACCTCGTGCAGCCAGTCCCAGAACGCGGTCGGTGAATTGACCGCCACCTGCACCGGATAGGTCATCATCGACAGGCCGCGGCGCGCGGCTTCGAGATAACCCTGGCGCTGATCGAGCCACATGAGCCCGATCGAGAGCGAGCCGCGAAGGAAAGAAGCGTAAAGCCGGGCGACGGGCCGCGCCCCAGGATCGGTCGGGACTCAGCGTTGCGAAACGCGACCATTGGTGAGCCGGTGGCTCACTCCAGTCCGAACATCCCCGGCCCGTGTTCGTCGGTGAGCTCCAGAATCCGGCCGCCGCCGCGCGCCACGCAGGTCAGCGGATCGTCAGCGATCACGACCGGCAGGCCGGTCTCTTCCATGAGCAGCTTGTCGATGTCACGCAGCAGGGCGCCGCCGCCAGTGAGCACGATGCCGCGCTCGGCCACATCGGCGCCGAGCTCGGGCGGAGTCTGTTCCAGCGCCTGCTTGACGGCGCCGACGATACCCTGCAGCGGTTCCTGCAGCGCTTCGAGAATTTCGTTGCTGTTGAGCGTGAAGCTGCGCGGCACGCCTTCGGAGAGATTGCGTCCCTTGACCGACATCTCGCGCACCTGCTGGCCCGGATATGCAGAGCCGATCTCGAGCTTGACGCGCTCGGCGGTCGCTTCGCCGATCAGGATGCCGTAGTTGCGGCGCACGTAGTTGGTGATCGCCTCATCGAAACGATCGCCACCGATGCGCACCGAAGAGGCGTACACGATGCCGTTGAGCGAGATGACCGCGACTTCGGACGTGCCGCCGCCGATGTCGAGCACCATTGAGCCGCGGGCTTCGTGCACCGGCAGGCCCGCGCCGACCGCGGCCGCCATCGGTTCGCATACCGTATCGACGCTGCGCGCACCGGCGCCTTCGGCACTTTCCTTGATCGCGCGTTTCTCCACTTGCGTGGATCCGAACGGTACGCACACCAGCACGCGCGGACTCGGGTTGAGCAGACGATTGCCGTGCACCTTCTTGATGAAGTACTGCAGCATCTTCTCGGTGTAGGTGAAGTCGGCGATCACGCCATCCTTCATCGGACGCACGGCGGTGATGTGCCCGGCGTGCGACCCAGCATGTTCTTGGCTTCAGCGCCGACCGCAACGGATGACTCTTGCCGCCGCGCGTCGGTTCGTCCTGCACGGCGACCACCGACGGCTCGTTGAGGACGATGCCGCGGCCGCGAACGTAGATCAGAGTATTGGCAGTGCCGAGATCGATCGAGAGGTCGTTGGAGAAATAACCTCTGAGGCGCTTGAACATGTTGCGGGTTGGACCTGACGCGCGGACGGCGGAAAAAAGTTGCGGTACTCTAACAACGGGCAGGACTTTCAGCAAGGCGAAGGTGTATGATTACACGCGGATTTTTCAGCCTTTTCTGTGTCCCTTTTCACTGTTCTTCCATGAGCCTCACCCGCACCGACGTCGAGAATATCGCCCGCCTTGCACGTCTCGAGATCGCGGAGAGCGAGCTGGCGCAGTACGTCGGCACGCTGTCGCGCATCATTGATTTCGTCGAGCAGCTCAATGCCGCCCAGACGAGCGAGCGTCGAGCCGATGGCGCACCCGTTGAGCGGTCAGACCCAGCGACTGCGAGGCGATGAAGTGACAGAGACGGGACGAGCACGGGAAATACCAGAAGAACGCGCCTCGCGTCGAGGCGGGTCTGTATCTCGTGCCCAAAGTCATTGAATAGTCCCTTTTCTTCATGCACACACTGACGATTGCCGAACTTTCCGCGGGACTGCGCGCGCGACGCTTCTCCAGCGTCGAGCTCACCCAGCAGGCTCCTCGAGCGCATCGAGCGGCCTGAACAGGGGACTCAACGCGTTTCTCACCGTGACGGCCGAGCGCGGCTCTCAAGGCGGCAGGTCGCGCCGATGAGGAGCTTCAAGCGGGTCGAGGCGGTCCGCTGACCGGCGTGCCGATCGCGCACAAGGACATTTTCTGCACGGAAGGCATCCGCACCAGCTGCGGCTCGAAGATGCTGGACAACTTCGTTTCGCCGTACGACGCGACCGTCAGTCGCGAGACTGAAGGAAGCCGGTACGGTCCTGGTCGGCAAGACGAACATGGACGAGTTCGCGATGGGCTCGTCGAACGAGAACCAGCTACTACGGTCCGGTGCGCAACCCGTGGGATCCGACGCGCGTACCGGGCGGGTCCTCCGGCGGCTCTGCTGCGGCCGTCGCCGCACGCCTCGTGCCCGCTGCGACCGGCACCGACACCGGCGGCTCGATCCGCCAGCCCGCTGCGCTCTGACGGGCATCGTCGGCGTCAAGCCAACCTACGGGCGCGTATCGCGCTACGGCATGATCGCGTTCGCTTCGAGCCTCGATCAGGGTGGGGTGCTCACCCATCGGCACGAGGACGCCGCGCTCCTTCTCGGCGCGATTGCGGGCTTCGATCCACGCGACTCCACGAGTGTCGATGCGCCCGTGCCCGACTACGTCGGCGCGCTGGACGCAGCCGCTCAAGGGTCTGCGCATCGGGTTGCTGAAGGAATTCTTCGACGAGGGGCTCGAGCGGCGCTGCGCGGAAGCGCGTCAAGGCTGCGCTCGAGGTATTCAAGGCGCTGGGCGCGCAAACCGCGCGAGGTCAGCCTGCCGTGCCTTGCCGCTGTCGGTGCCGACCTACTACGTCGTCGCGCCCGCAGAATGTTCATCGAATCTGTCGCGCTTTGACGGCGTGCGCTTCGGGCATCGCTGCGAGAACCCGCGCGACCTGCTCGACCTGTACATGCGCTCGCGCGGCGAGGGCTTCGGCGCAGAGGTGAAGCGGCGCATCATGACCGGCACCTACGTGCTGTCGGCGGGTTACTACGACGCGTACTACCTCAAGGCGCAGAAAGTCCGTCAGCTGATCACGCGATGACTTCCGGCGCGCCTTCGAGCGAAGTAGACGTGCTGATCGGACCGACGGCGCCCACCGCCGGCGTTCGAGATCGGCGCAAAACCGACGATCCGATCACGATGTATCTCAACGACATCTACACGATCGGCGCGAACCTGGCGGGACTGCCGCGCCGTGTCGATTCCCTGCGGGTTCGTCGCGAGGATCTGCCGGTCGGCCTGCAGATCATCGGTCCGCATGTTCAGCGAGGCGCAAGCTCCTGAATGCTGCGCATCAGTACCAGAAGCGAAACCGACTGGCACCGGCGGGTGCCCCGGCGGCTACGCAGATGAGTGGGAGACAGTCATCGGGCTGGAGATCCACGCGCAGCTGCGCGACGCGCGCGAAGATCTTCTCGGGCTCGTCCACCGGCGTTCGGCGCGGCGCCCAACACGCAGGCGAACCTCGTCGACCTCGGCTATCCGGGCGTGCTGCCGGTGCTCAACGGCGAGGCCGTGCGGATGGCGGTGAAATTCGGACTTGCCGATTGGCGCGCGACATCGCGCGCCGCTCGGTGTTCGCGCGCAAGAACTACTTCTATCCCGATCTGCCGAAGGGCTACCAGATCAGCCAGTACGAGCGGCCAGTGGTCGAAGACGGCGCGCTCGACATTCTTGCTCGAGGATGGAACTCGCAAGACGGTCGGCATCACTCGCGCGCACCTGGAAGAGGATGCCGGCAAGTCGCTGCACGAAGGTCTTGAAGGGGCTTACCGGGATCGACCTCAACCGCGCCGGCACGCCGCTGCTGGAAATCGTCTCTGAGCCGGACATGCGCTCGGCCAGGGAGGCGGTCGCGCTACCTGAAGAAGGTGCACACGCTGGTGCGCTACCTCGAGATCTGCGACGGCAACATGCAGGAGGGATCGTTCCGCTGCGATGCCAACGTCTCGATCCGGCCGAAGGGCGCGGCGAAGTTCGGCACCGCGCGGAGCTCAAGAACCTCAACTCGTTCCGCTTCATCGAGAAGGCGATCAACTTACGAAGTGGCGCGGCAGATCGAGATTCTCGAGGGCGGCGGCACCGTGGTGCAGGAGACGCGCCTGTACGATGCCGACCGCAACGAAACGCGTTCGATGCGCTCAAGGAAGAAGCCAACGACTACCGCTACTTCCCGGATCCGGACCTGTTGCCGCTCGCGCATCGATGAGGCGTTCATCGAGGCAGTGCGCAAGACGCTTCCCGAGCTGCCAGATGAGAAGGCGGCGCGTTTCGTGCGCGAGCACGGCCTCGTGCAATATGACGCCGATGTGCTGCACCGCGAACCGCGAGACCTCGGCGACTACTACGAGAGCGGTTATCACCGCCTTGGGCGGTGAACCCAAGCTCGCCGCCAATTGGGTGATGGGAGAGCCTGCCGGCGCGCGCCTGAATCGCGATGGGCTCGAGATCACTTCGAGCCGGCTCTCACCGTCAGCAGCTCGCGGGCCTGCTCACGCGAATCACTGACGGCACGATCTCGGGCAAGATCGCCAAGGAAGTGTTCGAGGTGATGTGGGCCGAGTCCGCCGAAGCGGATGCGGTCATCGAGTCGCGCGGGCTCAAGCAGATCACCGATACCGGCGCCATCGAGCGCGCCATCGAGCGAGGTGATGGCCGCGAATCCCGCGCAGCTCGCCGACTATCGCGCGGGAAAGGACAAGCTGTTCGGCTTCTTCGTCGGCCAGGTGATGAAAGCGACGCGGCGGCAAAGGCCAATCCAGCGCAGCTCAACGAGCTGCTCAAGCGTAAGCTGCCCGGGTGAGACGCGTGGCCGATCGCGATCCGCATCCGTCGCTTCGTATTCGAGAACAGCCCGCTCCGCGGGCACATCCTGCATCTGGATAGTGCCTGGCAGGCCATGTGCGAGCACCACGAGTATCCGCCGGTGGTTCGTGAAGTGCTGGGTGAAGCGGCAGCGGCGGCCGCATTGATCGCTTCGACGCGCAAGTTCGATGGGACGCTCACGTTGCAGCTGCAGGGGCCCGGCCCGATGCACCTGCTCGGTCGCCCAGTGCAGCCACGGCTTTGGATTGCGGGGTGTCGCACGCTGGACCGCGCAGGTGCCGGCAAGCGATCTGCGCGAGATGGCCGGGGACGGCAAGCTCACCGTCAGCGTCGAGACAGCAGACCTCGCGGCGCGTTACCAGGGTGTGGTTCCCCTTGCGAGTGGCGGCCTCGCCGCCTGCCTCGAGGCGTATTTTCGCGACTCCGAGCAGCTTCCGACCCGCATCTGGCTCGCGGCAAATTCACAGTCCGCGGCCGGTCTGCTGCTGCAGAGGCTGCCGGAACGGCGTAGCAAGCCGTCCCTCGTGCTATGCGATGAGCAGGATCCTGCGGAGGCCTGGAATCGGATCGATCAGCTCGCCAGCACCCTGACCGAGGCTGAGCTTCTCGAGCTGCCGCAGCGTGAACTGTTGCGGCGCCTGTTTCACGAAGAGGACGTGCGGCTCTTCGAGCCGGCACCGGTATTCTTTCGCTGCCGATGCTCGCGCGAGCGCGTTCAGGGACATTCTCAAGTCGCTGGGGCGCGAGGAGATCCGCAGTATCGTGGCGGAGCGAGGGTCGGTTGAAGTGCGCTGCGAGTTCTGCAATCGCTCCTACCAGTTCGACGCCATCGACAGCGAGCAGATCTTTCATGTCGGGTCAGAAGCTCCACCGTAACACACTCAATAAGGCCCCAGGTAGTGCGCCGGTTCATCGCCCTGTCCGTCCTGCTGATTCTGGGCGGCCGCGCTGGCGCACAGGAGCTCGAGCCGCGCGCCTACTCCCCGAGCCCAACCGGCACCCATTTCGTGGTGTTCGGCGTTGGCGAATCGAGTGGTGGCGTCTCCACGGACCCGGCACTGCCAATCCAGAATGTGTCCGGCACGATCGACTCACTAGTGGCGGGCTACGGACAGACGTTCGGCCTGTTCGGGCGCAGCGCGAGCCTCGGGCTGGCCGTGCCGTACGTGGATGCCGAGGTGAAGGGCGACGTCGCCGAGGTCACGCGCAGCGTCACGCGAACCGGGTTTGGCGACCTCAGGTTGCGCTTCACACTGGATTGCTCGGCAGTCCTGCGCTCTCGCCGCGCGAATTTGTTCGACGCACGCCGGCTCCGGCACTCGGTGCGAGCCTGGTAGTGGTAGCGCCCACTGGCGAAAGTACTTCCCCGACAAGCTGATCAACATCGGCGCCAATCGCTGGAGCTTCAAGCCAGAAATCCGGTCTGACCTGGCCGCGCGGGAAGTGGTACCTCGAGTTAACTGGCGGCGTATGGCTGTTCGGCGACAACGATGATTTCTTCGGCGGAGTGGTGCGCGAGCAAGACGCCGCTTGCGAGCTTCCAGGCGAATGCCAGCTACACGTTCCGGCCGCGCCTCTGGCTCTCCGCGGGCTGGACCCACTACACCGGCGGGCGAACCACGGTCGACTCAGTACGCAAGTCCGACTGGCAAGACAATGATCGTTACGGCGTGACACCTCTCGATTCCCTTATCGACGCGGCAGTCGCTCAAGTTCGCCGCCAGCCGGGGCGCCACGACCCGGATCGGGTCTGATTTCGATACGCTACGGCGTCAGTTGGCAGATGGTCTGGTTCTGAGCTTCCACTGTGATCCAGATGCTTGCCAAGTAGCCGTCCCGGCATGTATATAAGGACATCCTTATATCGTTAAGCGTTATGACAAGCAGCCCATTTGCCGAAGTCGTCGAGGCCTGCGGGCCGTCGCTGAAACGACGCGCCTGCGTATCCTGAGCATCTGCGGAAAAGGCGAGCTCACCGTTGGCGAGATCGGACGTGTGCTGGGGCAGAGCCAGCCCCGGGTCTCAAGGCATCTGAAACTGCTCTGCGATGTCGGTCTCCTGCAGCGATTCCGGTGAACTCAACTGGGTTTACTACCGGGTGCCGCCCTACGGGCGCGCGGGCGGAGCAGGCTGCACAGGTTCTGGCCTGGGTGGATTCTGAAGATCCGTCCTTGCTCCTCGATCAACAGCGCGCCGCCGAGGTGCGTGCCGATCGCGCTCGCCAGGCTGCGGAGCACCTGCAGGAAAAAATCGCGATGCGCTGTCGAGCGCGCCGGAAGAGGAGTCGGGCTTGCGCGAAGCGCTTCTGCGAAGGAAGTGGCACAGGACAGTCTCGGTGATCTGCTCGATATCGGCACTGGAACCGGGCGCGTCCTGAATTGGCTCGGCTCGCGGGCGCGCCAAGGCGATCGGCGTGGATCTGTCGAGCGATGCGTTCGCGCGTCGCTCGAACCAACGTCCACGGTGCCGGCCTGGCTCACTGCGTACTGCAACAGGGGGACATGTACGAGCTGGCTTTCCCGCCCGCATCCTTTGACACGATCACCATCGACCGCGTCTGTCGCGCGCAGAAGTCGCCGGGCGCCGCACTCCGCAGAGGCGGCACGCCTGCTGCGGCCGCAGGGGCGCCTGATCATCGTCGAAGACTACGATCGGCTGGACGCGCAAAGGCAGCGCAGCGCGCCATCCGCTCGTCATCCTGCGTGAATGGTTCTGCCAGCTGCGGCCTCGGTTGCGAGCGGCTGCGACCGTTCGATACAACGCGCGAACATCTCATCATTGCCATCGGGCGCAGATCCGTGGCCGTGCAAGCTGCGGCCTAGCAGGAGCGTCCACAATGGCGGACCCCCGCATCGTCGATCGAATCCGGGAATCCGCTGCGCGGCTCAAGCGGCCGGTCGAAGTCTCGTTCGAGTTCTTTCCCCAACGATGCCCAGATGGCCGAGACGCTGTGGTCTTCCGTGCAGCGGCTCGCGCCGCTCGAATCCGCGCTTCGTCTCCGTCACCTACGGCGCGGATGGTTCGACTCGCCAGCGCACGCATCAACCTCGTGCATCGCATCCAGAGCGAGACGACCGCTTACCGGGGCGCCGCATCTCACCTGCATCGGCGCGACCACGCGAAGAACTCATCGAGATTGCGCGCTGCTACTGGGCCGACGGCATCCGTCACATCGTTGCGCTGCGTGGCGATCCGCCGCAGGGCAGTGGCCAGTATCAGCCCCGCATCCGCGACGGTTTCGCGTACGCCGCGCGACCTCGTCGCCGCATTGAGACGCGTCGCCGACTTCGAGATCTCGGTGGCGGCCTATCCCGAAGAGTGCATCCCGCAGGCGCCGAGCACCGATTTCGACCTCGATAATCTCAAGCGCAAGATCGACGCCGGCGCCCGATCGGGCCATCACGCAGTTCTTCTTCGAGCACGGATCTGTTCCTGCCGCTTTCGCGATCGCTGCGCAGCGCGTCGGGCATCAAGTGCCGAGCATCGTGCCCGGCATTCTGCCGATCACGCGCTTTCCGCAGATGCTCCGAGTTCGCCGACACGCTGCGGCGCGTCGGTTCCGGATTGGCTGCGTCACGACGCTTCGACGGCCTCGACGAGCGATCCGGACACGCGTCGCTTGATCGCGGCCGAGCGTCGCGATCGAGCCAGGTTCGCAGGCGCTGCAGCGCGCACGGCATCGACGAGTTCCACTTCTACACGCTGAACCGCGCCGAGCTCACCTACGCGATCTGCCACGCGCTTGGGTGTGCGGCCACGGCTCGCTGAACAGCGCGCGGCGTCTGATCGACCCCATGTCGGAGCGCACTACGCGAATCGCCGCGCTGCGCAGCCTGCTTCGAGCGAGCGCATCGTCGATCCTCGATGGCGCGATGGGCACGATGATCCAGTCGCCACCAGCTCGATGAGGCTGCGCTACCGTGGCGAGCGCTTCAGCGATTGGCCTCGCGACGTCAAGGGCAACAACGATCTGCTGGCGCTCACGCAGCCCGAACGATCATTGCGGGTATTCACCGCGCATACCTCGAGGCGGGCGCGGACATGATCGAGACCAACACCGTTCAATTCGAGCGCGCCCTCGCAGTCCGATCTACGGCATGCAGGAGCTGGTACGGGAGCTCAACTCGACAGCGGCGCAGCATCGCGCGCGGCGGACAGCGGACGCGTGTCGCGCGCGCAGACCGGCGTGCCGCGATTCGTGGCCGGCGCGCTCTGGACCCACGAGCCGGACCGCCTCACTGTCGCCCGACGTCAACGACCCGGGCTTGCGCAACATCACCTTCGACGAGCTGGTGGCGACGTACGGCGAATGCGACGCGCGAGCTCGCTCGAGGGTGGAGCGGATCTGATCGCTGGTCGAGACCATATTCGACACGCTGAACGCGAAGGCCGCTTTGGTCGGCGCGAGTCGAGCGATCGAGGCATCAGGTGACGACGTACCGATCATGATCTCCGGCACGATAACGGACGCTTCGGGCCGCACGCTGTCGGGCCAGACAATCGAGGCGTTCTGGAACTCGATCCGGCACGTGAAGCCGCTCGTCGTCGGGCTCAACTGCGCGCTCGGCGCCAGACAACTGCGGCCGTACGTCGAGGAGCTCGCCAGCCTCGCCGACTGCTATGTCGTGCGCGTATCCCGAACGCCGGACCTGCCGCAACGCATTCGGCGAGTACGAGGAGACGCCGCAGGAGACGCGCGGCGATCCTGGAGGAATTCGCGGCCAGCGGGTTCGTGAATCGTGCATCGGCGGCTGCTGCGGCACCACGCCGTGATCACATCCGCACGTGATCGCGACCGTGCGTCGCATCGCCACTGCGGCGCGTGCCGACGCGAGTCGCGGGCAAGATGCGCTTGAGCGGCCTCGAGCCGCTCAATCATCGGTAGCCAGAGCCTGTTCGTCAACGTCGGCGAGCGCACCAACGTCACCGGCTCGGCGAAGTTCCGCAAGCTGATCGAGGCCGAACGACTATGCCACGGCGCGCTCGACGTCGCGCGTCAGCAGGTCGCCAGCGGCGCGCAGATGATCGACGTCAACATGGACGAGGGCATGCTCGATTCGGAGGCGGCGATGGTGCGTTTCCTGAACCTGGTCGCCGCCGAGCCCGACATCGCGCGCGTGCCGGTCATGATCGATTCGTCGAAGTGGTCGGTGATCGAGGCCGGGCTCAAGTGCCTGCAGGGCAAGGGCGTCGTCAACTCGATCAGCCTGAAGGGAAGGCGAGAGTCGTTCATACATCAGGCACGACTCGTGCGCCGCGTATGGCGCGGCGGTCGTGGTGATGGCGTTCGATGAGAAGGGCCAGGCCGACACGCGTCGAGCGCAAGGTCGCGATCTGCGAGCGCTGCTTACGCAGCTGCTGACGGAGCAGGTCGGGTTTCCGCCCGAGGACATCATCTTCGATCCGAACATCTTCGCGGTCGCGACCGGCATCGAGGCAGCACAACCGCTACGCGCTCGACTTCATCGAGGCCACGCGCGAGATCATTCGCGCACGCATGCCCGGGCGTGCAGGTCAGCGGCGGCGTCAGCAACGTGTCGTTCGCGTTCCGCGGCAACGACCCGGTGCGCGAGGCGATGCACTCGGTGTTCCTCTATCACGCGATCCGCGCCGGGCATCGAGCATGGGCATCGTCAATGCCGGGCAGCTTGCCATCTACGAGGAAATCGCACCGGAGCTGCGCGAGCGCGTTGAGGATGTGATCCTGAATCGCCGCCCCGACGCCACCGAGCGGCTGCTCGAGATCGCCGCACGTTTCACGGGCGAGTCGGGCATCCGCGCGCGAAGAGGAGCCTCGAGTGGCGCGAGCTGGCCGGTTGACGAAGCGCCTCGAGCACGCGCTGGTCAAGGGCATCGACGAGTTCATCATCGAGGACACCGAGGCAGGCGCGCGCGAGGCCGGACGCGCCGCTCAAGGTGATCGAGGGGCCGCTGATGGACGGCATGAACGTCGTCGGCGACCTGTTCGGCTCCGGCAAGATGTTCCTGCCGCAGGTGGTGAAGTCTGCGCGCGTCATGAAGAAGGCCGTCGCGCACCTGGTGCCGTTCATCGAGCGACGAACGAGCGAGGGCGCGCGGCAATCGAACGGCAAGATCGTCATGGCGACGGTGAAGGGCGACGTGCACGACATCGGCAAGAACATCGTCGGCGTCGTGCTCCAGTGCAACAACTTCGAGGTCATCGACCTCGGCGTCATGGTGCCGAGCGAGAAGATCCTCGAGACCGCGCGGCGCGAAGGCGCCGACCTGATCGGCCTGTCGGGCCTGATCACGCCTTCGCTCGACGAGATGGTGCATGTCGCGACGCGAGATGCAGCGCCAGCAGTTCACGGTTCCGTTGCTGATCGGCGGCGCCACGACCTCGCCGGCGCACACTGCGGTGAAGATCGATCCGCAGTACCAGGGCGCGGTCGTCTACGTCAAGGACGCCTCGCGCTCGGTGGGTATCTGCCAGTCGCTGGTCACGCCGAGCGCAGCGCGCCAGTTTCATGCGCGCGCATCAAGGGCGAGCACGCAGAAGCGTCGTGAGCAGCATCGCGGCAAGCGCATGTGAAGGCGCCGCAGTTGTCGCTCGGGCAGGCGCGCGCGACAATCGTCATCGCATCGACTGGCACGGCTACCAGCCGCCGGAGCCGAGTCAGCTCGGCATCACGCGTATTCGAGGACTACCCGCTGGCGGAGCTGTCGCGCTACATCGACTGGATGCCGTTCTTCAACGCCTGGGAATTTGCCGGCCGCTTCCCCGACGTGCTCACGGATGCGGTCGTCGGCGAGGCCGCGAGCAATCTCTACGCGGATGCGCGCCGCATGCTCAGAACGATGATCAGAGGAACGCTGGCTCACGGCGCGCGCGGTGCTCGGGCTGTTCCCGGCGAACTCGATCGATGACGACGATGTCGAGGTTTATGCCGATGACTCACGTGCGCGCGTGATCGAGCGGCTGCACTTCCTGCGCCAGCAGAAAGGCAAGGCGGAAGGTCAGCCACACAGCTGTCTCGCCGATTTTGTCGCTCCCAAAGCGAAGGCGCTCGACTACATCGGCGCCTTCGCAGTCACGACCGGTCTCGGCATCGAGCCGCATGTCGCACGCTTCGAGGCGGCACACGATGACTACAACGCGATCCTGCTCAGGGCGCTGGCAGACCGGCTCGCCGAGGCGCTGGCCGAGCGTCTGCACGAAGCGCGTGCGGCGCGAGTTCTGGGGCTACGCGCCGGACGAGCGGCTCGTGAACGAGCAACTTATCCGCGAAGAGTATCGTGGCATACGCCCGGCGCCGGGTTATCCCGCGTGCCCGGATCACACCGAAAGGCAACGATCTGGCGTCTGCTCGACGTCGAGCGCAATACCGGAATGCGGCTCACCGAGTCCTTTGCCATGTACCCGACCGCTGCGGTGAGCGGCTTGTATTTTTCACACCCGGACGCGAGCTACTTCGCGGTCGGCAAGATCGACCTGGATCAGGTACAGAGCTACGCGGTCCGCAGAGGTATCAGCCTGCAGGAAGCGCAACGTTGGCTTGCGCCGAATCTCGGCTGATGATGCCGACACCGATGCAGACGCGGCATGATTCGTGAGCCTTCCTGATTCCGCCAGCCTGATTCTCCTGGGTGTGCTGGTCGTACTGGCACTCTTCTTTATCTGGCGCTGGTGGACCATTGCGCGCGGCGCGCCGGCGGGCGCGAACGCCCGGGGTTCCTCGATACGGTCACGGGCTTTGTCACCAACTTTTCGATACGCTCGGCATCGGGTCCTTCGCGACCACCACGGCGATTTTCAAGTTTCGCCACCGCATGCCGGACGAGCAGATTCCGGCACCCTGAATGCCGGCCATGCGTTGCCGACGGTGGTGCAGACGTTCGTTTTCGTCGCAACGGTCGAGGTCGATGTCACGACGCTCATCGGGATGATCATTGCGGCGGTGCTCGGCGCCTTGCTGGGTGCCGGAGTCGTTGCGCGGCTTCCACGGCGAGCCATCCAGGTCGGGATGGGCCTCGCGCTCTGGCAGCGGCAACCCTCTTCGTGCTGGCGAACCTGAAGCTGATCCCCGGCGGTGGCGAAGCGCGCGGACTCACCGATGGCCTGCTCGTTATCGGTCTCGTGGTCAATTTCCTGCTCGGCGCGCTGATGACGCTCGGCATCGGGCTCTATGCGCCCGTGCCTGATCCTGGTGAGCCTGCTCGGCATGAACCCGGTGACGGCATTCCCGATCATGATGGGCTCCTGCGCGTTCCTGATGCTGCCCGCGGGCCTGACGTTCATGAGGGGCCGGCCGCGTGAATTTTACTGCCATGCTCGGACTTACCTTGGGCGGAATTCCTGCGGTGCTCATCGCTGCCTTCCTCGTGCGCTCCTTACCGCTCGAGCTCCTGCGTTGGCTGGTGGTGATCGTCGTCATTGTGGCGGCGACGATGATGCTGCGCTCCGCGATGCGAAGCGCCGTGCCGGGCGCGGTACCTAGGCGGGGAGAAGCCTGATGCAGCCTCGTTGGCAGGGTGTGTTCCTGCCGGTCACGACGCGGATGAAGAAGGATCAATCGCTCGATCTCGACGGCGACCGCAAGGCACCTCGAAGCGCTCATCGATTCCGGTGTCGACGGCCTCGTCATGCTGGGTTCGCTCGGTAGAAAACGCCGCCCTCGAGCCGCGAGAGAAGAAGCGTGTTCTCGGCCGTCGCGAAGGGAGACTGCTGCGAGGCCGTGTTCCGGTGCTCTCCGGGGTGGTCGAAACCAGCACTGCAGCCTCGATTCGCTACGCGCGGGAAGCCGAGAAGATGGGCCTGGACGGCCTGATGGTGCTGCCCGCCATGATCTACCGCGCCGATGCGGCGGAGACGCTGGCGCACTTTCGCGCGGTTGCGCGCGGCACGGGCCTGCCGATCATTTGCTGCAACAATCCGCTCGCTTACGTCGTCGACATCACGCCGCAGATGTTCGTCGAGCTGGCCGAGATCAGGAACCTGGTCGCGATCAAGGAATCCTCGGGTGATGTTCGCCGCATCACGGATCTCAGGAATGCGGTCGGGGATCGCTTACGAGTTGTTCTGCGGCGTAGATGACCTGGTGCTGGAGAGCGTTCTGCTCGGCGCAACCGGCTGGATCGCGGGGATGGGTCTGGCGTTTCCGAAGGAGAACCAACTCTTCTGGGATCTCGCCATCGCCGGGGACTACAAAGCCGCGCGCGAAGCTCTATGCGTGGTACACGCCGCTCCTGCACCTCGATACGCCAGTGAAGTTCGTCCAGTACATCAAACTTGCTATCCAGGAAACCGGCCTGGGCGCCGAATGGGTGCGCGCGCCACGCCTGCCTCTCGAGGGCGATGAACGGCGACGCGTCCTCGAAATCATTCATCAGGGCATCGAAACGCGACCACAGGTTCCGCTGCGGCGCCGGGCGTCATGAGCACGCATCGGGTGCGGGTCATCGATTCGCACACTGGCGGCGAACCGACGCGTGTTGTCATTGACGGCGGGCCGCGCCTCACTGGGATCTCGCCGAGCGGCTGGCGCAGTTTCGTCAGCAACACGATTCGTTCCGTTCAGCGCCGTAGTGAACGAGCCGCGTGGCTCCGACGTGCTGGTCGGCGCACTGCTCATGGAACCCGTCGATCCCGCCAACGCTGCGGCGGTGGTTTTCTTCAACAACGTCGGCTTCCTCGGCATGTGCGGTCACGGCACGATCGGTTTGATCACGACGCTCGCGTGGCTGGAGCGTCTCGCGCCGGGTGAGCACCAGGTGGAGACACCGGTGGGAATCGTACGCACGCGTTTGCACCCGGACGGGCGCGTCTCGGTGCGTAATGTGCCGTCGTATCGACACCTCAAGGATGTCGAAGTCGAGGTCAGAAGGGCACGGCGTCGTGCGCGGCGACGTGGCCTGGGGCGGTAACTGGTTCTTCCTCGTGAGCGCTCACGGCAAGAGGCTCGAGCTCAGCAATGTGGATGCGCTGCTGGATTACACCTGGCGCATTCTGCCGGGCCTTGGAGGATGCAGGCGTCAGAGGCGCGGCAGGCGAGGTCATCGATCACGTCGAGTTGTTCGGCGAGGCCCACAATTCCGGCGCTGACAGCCGCAATTTCCGTGTTGTGTCCCGGCCGTGCCTACGATCGTTCGCCTTGCGGCACCGGGACGAGCGCCAAGCTGGCGTGCCTGCACGCGGACGGCAAGCTTCAGCCGGGCGCGACCTGGGTGCAGGAAAGCATTACGGAAGCGTGTTCGAAGGATCGGTTGCAATCGACGCCGGACGAATCTTGCCGAGCATCACGGGCCGGGCGTGGATCACCGCTGACAGCACGCTGCTTCTCGATTCAGAAGATCCATGTTGCTGGGGAATACAGCCGGCCCTCAACGCGCCGCGCGATTCCGCCACAGGGCATAAACGCCAATCATCATCCAGATCACGTTGAGCACCGCTGAGGGCAGCGCGCCGTTCCAGCCGCTGTTCACAATGAACCCGGCAGCGCCCGTGAGGTTCATCGTCATCGAACCTCGAAGACCGCTTCGACTTCGACTGCTACATCGTAAGGCAGTGCGCTCACGCCCACGGCCATGCGTGGCGGCCTGACTCGCCGAAAATCTGAACGAAGAGATCGGATGCCCCATTCATGACCTGGGAATGCCCGGTGAACTCCGGTACGCCATTGACATAGCCTGCGACGCGCACGCAACGCACGATGCGATCCAGGTCACCGCCGAGAGCCGCGCGCGCGTGAGCGAGAACGTTCATCGCACAGAGCCGCGCGGCCTGTTGACCTCTTCGATCCGATACTCGCGCCCAAGCTTGCCGATGAAGCGCCGCTCTCCGTTCCACTGCGAGAGCTGGCCGGTCATGAAAAGCAGGTCGCCGGTGCGCACGCAGGGAACGTAGTTCGCGCCCGGTTTACTCGCTTCGGGCAACTCGATGCCCAGGTCCTTCAAGCGCTGGTCAATGCGTCCGGCCATATGCCCATCCGGCTCCGAGGTCCGCTTGCGTCTGAATTCCGCGGCCTGCGCGGTTCTTCGCGCGGGTGCGGGTGGAATGACGCGTCAGGCATTTTCATGCAGCAGCAGCTTACTACTCTTCAAGGCTGCCCGATCGGCACATACAGCGCGCTGACGTGGCTTTCGTCGTGGAACAGACGCACCGTCACGGTACGCGCGTCCGCGACCGATTCTCCGGCGACGACGCCACCAGCGTTGTAGTTCTTTTCGGCGTACATCGGAGTGCACCGGCGAGATCACGAGCCGCAGCCGGCTGCCCTGTTTCACCATCCGGGACACGAACGTGAAGTGGTTGAAGTCGTATCGCAGCGGTTGCTTCGGTCGTGATCAGCTTTGGTTCCGCGCGAGGCTTCGCGGTAGCGGGCACGCAGGACATCGCCAGTCAAGTAGATGCTGCTGCTGTCCGGCGCAATCTCGAAGACCCATACGTTGAAATCAGTGTCGGGGCTGATCGATCGCGATCCACGTGGACAGCTTGAACGTGCCGCTGATCTCAGTGTCGCGCTCGAATGGTGCCGTGTGATAGACGAACTGCTGATCACGGCGTGCGTGCACGAGGCGCTGCTCGACGAGTATTTTCTCCGGATCGATCTCAACCTGGTGCGCGGCGATGCTGACATCGCGGGGATCGAACACGTACTGATCCGGCGCGCCACGGGCGGGTTTTCCGCTTCAAGCGTTCCCGAGTGGAACAGGTCGGTGGCATTCACTGCGGAGTCGGAGCGTAGGCGCGTGACTCAGACGTAACGCCCTCGAGCGTATCGGAATAGCGCCAGCGATCGGCGCCCATCACGTAGTAGGCGACAGCCTTCTGCGAGAAAAGCCGGCTTCGCGCCGCCCTGCATGGTCCAGCCGTACCAGTCGACGTGAAGCTTGGGCAGGTCCACGAGACTCGCTTCGCCGAACGTGAGACCGCCGAATTCTGCTTTCGGCGTGCGCGTACCCGCGTGGTCCCAGGGACCGATGACGAGATAGTGTCGCGCTCGTGCCTCCGGCGAGGCGCTCTTCATGTACTCGCGATAGATGGGTGAGGGCTCCCGGCTGATCGTCGTCATAGCTGCCGGTGATGGTGAGAATCGGGATGGAGAGCCTGGCGTATTGCTCGGCAGTCGGATTGTAGGTGTCCCAATATGTCGGGATGCGGATGGGCGAGCCATTCCTGGAAGATCGGTGAGGATTGCCGAGCATGACGTCGAAGTCCTTGAAGGGCCGGCCCGACTCGAACCAGCGGCGATAGGTCGATTGCCAGAACTCCGTGTCGCCAAAGATCCGGTCCTGTGAGGCGCGGCCGCCGGTGAAGGTAAGCCACTGCACGTCGTACGGAAAAAGATGTTGTACTGCATCGGGAAGTCCACGCCGGCGTAGGGCGAGGCGACCGGGACAATGGTTGCGAGGTGCGGCGGGAACTCCTTCGCGGTTGCCCATTGATCGTAGCCCGCGTACGAGCCGCCCCACATCGAAACCTTGCCATTGCAGTAGGGTTGCTGCGCCAGCCATTCGACTATGTCGTAGCCGTCCCGCGCTTCCTGGATAAAGGGATGAAACTCGCCTTGTGAGCTGCCGCGGCCGCGGACGTCAATGGTGAGAAATGGCAGGCCGTGCGCAGCAAAGTAGACACCACGGTCGTGATAGCTCTGAGCGATATAGGGAGTGAGCGTGAAGATGCACGGCGCGGGCGCATGCTGCTCCCTCGGCGTGTACCACGGTGGCGTTGAGCTGCACGCCATCACGCATCGGGATCTTGACTCCCCAATGAAACTCGATCTTCGCTGCGTCTACAGGTGTTTCCGTCGCGTAGACCGACGACATCCAGAAAGCCGCCACGAAGAACGAAGCGAGCGCTCATGATCTGCTTCCGTTTGGGCACATATTCACTTGGAACCTCCCCGGGCTCAGCCGGACTCGAATGCGAGCAGGTAGGAACGTCCGCCGAGCGCGCGCATCTGCCACAGAATCCAGTTCTGCGCTGGCGCACGTACGCTGAAGGCGAGCGAACACTGAAGCGCCGCGGACTCCGGCAACACCGCAGCGAGGAGAGCGCCTTCTGCCGGCGTCAGTCGCGCGGCTGACTTGCCATAGAAGTACTGGCTGGCGGCGCCGACGCCGTAAGGCCCCGGCCGAACTCCGCGATGTTCAGGTACATCTCGAGGATGCGCTGCTTCGGCCACAGCGTTTCGATCAGGATCGTGAAGTAGGCTTCGAACCCCTTGCGCACGAAGCTCGGGATTGTTCCACTGCGGAACGGAGATTCTTGGCGACCTGCTGGCTGATGCGTGCTCGCGCCTCGCAGCCGCTTGCCATGTTGGTGCTGGCGGATCGACTCATCGATCGACTTGAGATCGAACCCCACGTGCTCGGCAAAGCGTTGATCTTCGGCTGCGATCACCGCAATCGCGGCGTTGGGGAGATGTGTTGATAGTCGACCCACTCCGCTAGCGGATCTGGTATTTGCGATCGCCGCTCACCAGCGCGTCGATCCGGGCACTCATCATGAATGCCGAGCTCGGCGCATCGAGCCAACGCAGCGCCAGCACCGTGGAGCAGCGTCGCGCCGAACCACAGGATTGCGGCCCGAGAATCAGAAATCGCGTGATTCGCCGGGCCGAGGCTGCGGCGCCGCCATCGCCGCTCGATCAGAACCAGAGCTTGCTCGCTGCAGGCTGCACGCGGCGCGCCGACTCGATCATCACGCTCTCAAGCGGCGCATCATCGTAGCCACTTGCGCTTGCCGGTGCGCACCCTGGCGATCTGATCGATCACGTCCATGCCGCGCGTGACGCGACCGAACACCGCATAGCCGAAATTGCCGGACTTGTGGTCGAGAAAGGCGTTGTCCTTCAGATTGACGAAGAACTGCGAGGTGGCGCTGTCGACTGCGTTGGTGCGCGCCATCGACAGCGTGCCGCGCAGATTCCGCAAACCATTGGCGGCTTCTGTTCTTGATCGGCGTCAGTGTTTCCTTGGGATCGAACTCCGGCGTCAGGCCGCCGCCCTGGATCACGAATCCGGGGACGATGCGGTGAAAGATGGTGCCGTCGAAAAATCCATCGTCGACGTAACGCAGAAAATTCTCGACGGTGATCGGGGGCATCTTTGGGCTCGAGCTCGATGGTGAATTCCCCGAGCGAGGTCTTGAACAGCACTGTCGGTGACATGAAAAGCTCTCGTGTTGCAGTTTCAACTGCATCCGGCGGTCACGCGCTCGTGTCCGGCCAGATCCTGGCGGTGCGTATGGTACTCAAACCATGCCGCGAAAACAGCGCGCGAACGGCCGCCCCTGTTCGGCGCCGTGCTCGACGGCGAGCCATCCCCCTGAGCGCAGGTGCTCGCGGGCCCGCGCCAGGATCTGTTCGATGGCTTCCAGCCCGGTTCGACCCGGCGTGAGTGCCTGCGCGTGGCTCATGGACTGGTATCGCCCGAGGAAAGGGCCGGATCGTCGGCAGCCACGTAGGGCGGATTCGACACGATCAGGATCGCAATGCATCGCGCCGACCGGCTCATACCAGGAACCAGCGAGAAAGGTGACATTGCCGATCTCGAGTCGCTCCGCGTTGCGACACGCGAGAACCAGCGCTGGCGCCGAGACGTCCGTAGCAGGTCACGCGGGCGTTCGGGCGGTCGTGGGCAATCGCGAGCGCGACAGCGCCGCCGCTGGTGCCAAGTTCCAGTACTCGCGAGTGAGTTTCGATGGGCAGGGTCTCGAGCGCGATTTCTACCAGAAGTTCGGTTTCGGGCCGTGGAATGAGCACGCTGCTATCCACTTCGAAGTCGAGTGACCAGAATTCACGCCGTCTCACCGATATACGCGACGGGCTCGCCACTGAGGCGACGTTTGACGAGCTCACGAACCTGGGCGGCGAGCGCGGGCGCTACGGTCTCACCCGCATGGCTGGTGAACGAAACTGCGTGGACGCTCGAGGGCATGTGTGAGCAGAAGTTCCGCATCGAGGCGCGCACTCGGGCTCGTCGCCGTCAAATCCGCGATCGCATTTCTTCGAGCAGGTCGCTGACCGTGAAAAGACTGTCACCAGTCGCGGCTGTGCTCATGGGCGCAGCCCCGACGTTAACGTACAATCGCGCACCATTCGTGAGCCTCGATGCCGACGGCAGGGATTTTCATGCAAGTCTCACTCCAGCGTGCGTCTGAAATGATCGGCCGCACGCCATTGCTTCAGGTCCAGTCGCTTCGATACCGGCCAGTGCGAACTGTATCTGAAACTCGAGCTGATGAATCCCGGTGGTTCCATCAAGGATCGCATCGGCGTTTCCATGATCGAAGAGGCGGAACGACGCGGCCGGACTACAGCCCGGCGGACACGATCGTCGAAGCGACGGCCGGCAATACCGGTCTCGGTCTCGCACTGGTCGGCCGCGCTGAAGGGCTATCGAGCTGATCCTGGTGCTCCCGGACAAGATGAGCCAGGAGAAGATCTTCAACCTGCGCGCGATGGGCGCAGAGGTCGTGCTGACGCGCTCGGACGTCGAGCAAGCGGTCATCCCGAGTACTACCAGGACCTCGGCGCGCGGCTCGCGCGCGAGCATGGAGCGTTCTTCATCAACCAGTTCGGCAATCCCGACAATCCGAAGGCCCACGAGACGACGACCGCGCCCGGAGATCCTCGGAACAGATGGAGCAACGCCTCGACGCGATCGTCGGTCGGGCATCGGTTCGAGCGGCACGATCGCCGGCCTCACGCAGGTGCTTCCAGCGAGCGGCTGCCATCGGTCGAGATCGTGCTCGCCGATCCACGAGGGCTCGGTGCTCGCGGAGTATGTACGCAGCGGTCACATCACGCGCAAGGCCGGCTCGTGGCTGGTCGAGGGCATCGGCGAGGATTTCATCCCGGACATCTGCGGATTTCTCGATGTGCACGCAAGCGCGCTACAGCATTCCCGACGGCGTGAATCGTTCGCCGTCGCGCGCGAGCATCGCTGCTGAAGGAAGGGCTGCTGGTCGGCTCCTCGACCGGTACGCTGCTGGCGGCGGCGCTGCGCTGGTGCCGCGAGCAATCGACGCCAAAGCGCGTCGTCACTTTCGCCTGCGACACCGGCAACAAGTACCTGTCGAAGCTCTTCAACGATTTCTGGATGGAAGATCAGGGCTTCATCCAGCGCGAGCAGCTATGGCGACCTCAGCGCGACCTCGTCGGACGGCCCGCACGGCGAGCGCGCGACCGTCACGGTCGGGCCGGGCGACGTGCTGACGCCACGGCGCACAACCGCCTGCGCAATGCCGGCTTCAGCCAGCTTGCCGGTGACTGCGAGGACGAGCGCCTCGTCGGCGTTCATCGACGGAGGACGACATCCTGCGGCACGCTGTTCGGCATAGCCGGAGAAATTCAACGACCCCGGTGAGCGTCGGCGATGCACACCGAACGTCCACCGTGGTCGAGCCGACGCTCGCGCTCGGTCAAGCTCGGTGTCGATGCTGGAGGTCGCAGCCCTACGCGGCCGTCATAGGCGAGGACGTAATTTCTACGGGCTGATCACGCGCGCCGACGTGCTGAACTACCTGCGCCGCCAGATGACCCCGCTAGCCTGACGGCCGTGAGGCCACGATGCAGAAAGATCGCAAACGACACGGATTCTCGACTCGCGCGATCCACGCCGGCCAGTCGCCGGACGCGACGACGGGCGCCGTCATGCCGCCGATCTACGCGAGTCTCGACCTACGCGCAGTCGAGTCCCGGCGTGCACAAGGGCTACGAGTACTCGCGCACCCAGAACCCGACACGCATGGCCTTCGAGCGCTGCATCGCGGACCTCGAGGGCGGCGTGCGCGGCTTCGCCTTCGCCTCCGGCATGGCGGCGACGGCGACGCTGCTCGATCTCCTCGACTCCGGCTCGCACGTGGTCGCGATGGACGACCTCTACGGCGGCAGCTTCCGCCTGTTCGAGCGCGTGCGGCCGCCGCTCGGCGAACCTCGACTTCTCCTTCGTGGACCTGTCGGATCCGAAAGCGTGCCGCCGGCGCGATCCGGCCGAACACCCGCATGATCTGGATCGAGACGCCGACCAATCCGCTGCTGCGCCTCGTGGACATCGCCGCGGTCGGCAGAGATCGCGCGCGCGCGCAAGCATCCTGCTGCGTCGTGGACAACACCTTCGCGACGCCGTGGATCCAGCGGCCGCTCGAGCTCGGCGCCGACATCGTCATGCACTCGGCGACGAAGTTCCTGAACGGCCACTCCGACATGGTGGGCGGCGTCGCGATCGTGGTGAGCGATGCCGAGCTCGGCGAGCGCGTCGGCTTCCTGCACAAATGCGATCGGCGCGATTTGCCGGGCCGTTCGACAGTTTCTCGCGCTGCGCGGCCTGAAGACGCTGCCGCTCCGGATGCGCCAGTCGAGCGAGTCGGCGCTCGCGATCGCATCCATGCTCGAGCGCCACCCGCGCGTCGAGCGCGTCGTCTATCCGTACCTGCCTTCGCACCCGCAGCACGCGCTCGCGATGCGCCAGATGCAAAACGGCGGCAGCGGCATCGTGAGCTTCTTCCTCGAACGGCGGCCTGCCGGAGGCGCGCGCATTTCCTCGAGCGGCTGCGCGCATCTTCGCGCTCGCGGAGAGCCTCGGGCGGCGTCGAGAGCCTGGTGGACCACCCGGCCATCATGACCCACGCCTCGGTGCCGCCCGAGGCGCGCGCGAAGCTCGGCATCAACGATTCACTGATCCGGCTCTCGGTGGGCATCGAGGATGTCGAGGACCTGATCGCCGATCTCGAACAGGCGCTTGGCTAAAAGAGTATCTGCCATGCAACGACGCAAAACTTGGCCGCGAGGGTCTTTCCGTTTCAGCACTCGGTCTCGGCTGCATGAGCCTCGGGATCGAGGATACCTACAGCAGCTCGGTGCGCGATGACGACGATGCCATTTCGCTCATCCATCGCGCGCTCGACCTGGGCGTGACGTTTCTCGATACCGCCAACGTCTATGGCGATTCGGAGCTGAAAGTCGGCAAGGCACTCAAAGGCCGGCGCGACGGCGTGCAGTTGGCGACCAAGTTCGGCTTCACGGAGTGCAAAGCTCGAGCACGAGCCGCACCGGCGGCATCGACGGCCGGCCCGAGACGTGCGCAAGGCATGCGAGGCCTCGCTTCAGCGCCTGGGCGTCGACTCATATCGACCTCTATTACCTGCACCGCGTCGACCCTGCGACGCCGATCGAGGACACTGGTGGGCGCGATGGCCGGGCTGGTAGCACGCGGGTAAGGTGCGCCATCTCGGCTCTCCGAGGCGGCACCGGCGACCATCCGGCGCGCGCACAAGGTTCATCCGATCAGCGCGCTGCAATCCGAATACTCGCTGTTCAGCCGCGATCCCGAGGACGAGATTCTGTCCACGGTGCGAGAGGCTGGGCATCGGGTTCGTGCCGTATTCGCCGCTCGGCCGGGGCTTTCTCGCCGGTCGCTTCAAGAGCATCGAGGATCTCGCGCCGGACGATTGGAGCAATACGTAACTGAACGAAGTACA
>ERZ1370068.7177-contig-6109_pt1 | contig 47984 bp, 74 predicted proteins | sample MGYA00561227_ERZ1370068 | MGnify/ENA primary metagenome ERZ1370068 (study PRJEB38410, sample SAMEA6850437) | metagenome | study: Metagenomic assessment of the ecological functions of the soil: analysis of the soil microbiota associated with the... | reverse complement strand
TGCTTCAGATCGATTGCGTATTGCTAAAGCTGCCGGCCGGCCGATTTCAGAAGACGCTGGATGAGCAGCTCTCCGTACGCCGAGCGCGTGCGGCCGCTGGTGAGCGACGTCACGCAGACTCTGGCGGCCTTGCGCGAGAAGAAAGCCGACGTGATGTTCGAAGGCGCGCAGGGCGCCATGCTCGACGTCGATCACGGCACCTATCCGTTCGTCACCTCGTCCAACACCACCGGCGGATTCGCCGGCGACCGGCACGGGCCTCGGGCCGCGTGTCGTTCGACTACGTGCTCGGCATCGTGAAGGCCTACACCACGCGCGTCGGCGCGGGCCCGTTTCCCACCGAGCTGTTCGACGAGATACGGCGAGCACCTCGTCGCGCGTCGGCCACGAGTTCGGCGCGGTCACCGGACGCAAGCGCCGCTGCGGCTGGTTCGACGCCGTCGCGCTGCGCCGCTCGATCATCACTCGAGCGTGTCGCGGCATCTGTGCTCGACGAAGCTCGACGTGCTCGATGGCCTCGACTCGCTGCAGATCTGCGTCCGGGTACAAGTCGGACGGCAAAGTGGTGCATGGATCACCGCCGATGTACGCGGACGCGTTCGCGGACGTGGAGCCGGTATACGAAGAGATGCCGGGCTGGAAAGAATCCACCATCGGCGTCACCTCCGTATGACGCGTTGCCGGTGAATGCGCGCAATTATCTCGAGCGCCTGCAGGCGCTCGCCGGTGTGCCGATCGACATCATCTCGACGGGTCCGGATCGCGAGCAGACCATCGTGCTGCAGGCACCCGTTCGACTGACAGTGCTGAGCGGTAGGACGTCTCCGACGGCGATCGATTCCCGCGCCGCTTGCGGGAAAATTCTCACACCTAACTACCGCGAGATTCCGCGGGCCATCGGCCGCGCGCGTTCTTATACTGCGCCGATGATGCAACTCGCAGACGCGTGAAGCGGCCGCGGTCATGCGCGGTGCCGCTGCCCGACGGTGCCTTGGTGTCTGTTTCTCGATGTGGATGGAACGCTGCTCGAGCTCGCGGATCACCGGGCGCGGTTTCCGTGGATCCGGCGCTCATGCAGCTCCTCACGCAGCTGCGCTCGGCCGCCGAGCAGGCGCCGTGGCGCTGGTCAGCGGCCGGACCATCGCGGATCTCGACCGGCTTGTTCGGCGACCTGAGTCTCCCGCTCGCGGGCCTGCATGGCTGCGAGCGCCGGGATGCGCAGGGCGAGTTGCACGTGGCGCCGGTGCGCGATCGAGCAGTTCGGCCGATGTGCGCGCAGGCTCTCGAGCGGCTCGTCGCGCGCCATCGAGGGCCTCTGCTCGAAGACAAGGGCGCGGGGCTGGCGCTGCATTTCCTGCAGGCGCGCGAGCTCGAGCACGAGCTGCGCGCCGAAGTCGCGCTGCTCGCGGCGCCGCTGGTGCCGAACTTCGCGCTGCTCGACGGTCACGCCGTGATCGAGGTGAAGCCCGCGGCCCACACCAAGGACAGCGCCGTCAGCGCCTTCATGCAAGAAGAGCCGTTTCGCGGCCGCCTGCCGATCTTCATCGGCGACGATCAGACCGACTACGGCGGCTTCGCCGCCGTGCGCCGATTCGAGCGGCTCGCGATCGCGGTCGGTCCGCGCGTGAAGTCCGAATGGTGGCTGCCGGGTCCTGCCGCCGTGCGTCAGCTGGTTCGAGCAGCTCGCGGAGCAGCCGCGTGAACTACGGCGTCATCGGCAACTGCCAGGTGGCGGCGCTCATCGACGAGCAGGCGCGCATGGTCTGGGCCTGCCTGCCGCGGCCCGACGGCGACCCGGTGTTCTCGGCGCTGCTGCAGAAGGAGGGCGGTGAGTCGAGCAAAGGCGTGTTCGCGATCGACATGATCGACCTCACGCGCATCCGAGCAGACCTACCTGCGCAATTCCGCGATCATCGAAACGCGGCTGTACGACAGCGCACGGCGGCGTGCTGCGCATCCGTCGATTTCGCACCGCGGTTTCGCAGCCGTGGGCGCGTGTTCAGGCCGATGATGTTCGTGCGCAGCGTGGAGCCGCTCGCCGGACGGCCGACGCTGCGCCTGCGGCTGCGTCCCACCGCGGGTTTCGGCGAACGCTGCGAGCCCGGCATCACCGGCAGTCATCACATCCGCTTCGCGGCCGACGGGCTGCACTATCGCGTGACCACCGATGCATCGCTGGCCGCGCTGCTCGAGAACCGTCCGGTGGTGCTCGAGCAGGCGCTGCATTTCATCATCGGGCCCGGATGAAACGCTGCAGGAATCGCCCGCGCGCGCTGGCGCGCGAGTTCCTCGGCGCCACGCTGACGTACTGGCAGGAGTGGGTGCGCACGCTCGCGGTGCCGGCGGACTGGCAGGAAGCGGTGATCCGCTCGGCCATCACGCTGAAGCTGTGCACCTACGAGGACACCGGCGCGGTGCTCGCGGCGCTGACCACGTCCATTCCCGGAAGCCGCCGAACAGCACGCGCAACTGGGACTATCGCTACTGCTGGCTGCGCGACAGCTACTTCGTGGTGCAGACGCTCAATCGCCTCGGGCGCGACGCGCACGATGGAAGCGTATCTGCACTACATCGATCACATCATCGCCTCGTCGACGGCCGACACGCTTGCAGCCGCTGTACGGCATCACCGGCGATCCGCGCGCCGAGGAAAGATCGCCGACGACCTGTCCGGGTTATCGCGGCATGGGCCCGGTGCGCTTCGGCAATCTCGCCGCCGAACAGGTACAGCACGACGTCTACGGTTCGGTGATCCTCGCGGCGACGCAGCTGTTCTTCGATGAGCGCCTGGTGCGCTCCGGCGACCAGGTGCTGCTCGAGCGGCTGTACCGGCTCGGCAGGCGCGCGGTCGCCGACTTTCGAGGAACCCGATGCCGGGCCATGGGAATTTCGCGGCGCGCCTGCAACGGCATACGTTCTCCGCCGCGATTTCCTGGGCGGGCTGCGATCGGCTGGCGCGCATCGCGCGTCGCGTCGGGGACGTCATCGCCGCGCGCGAGTGGAGCGCGCGCGCCGATCACATGCGCGCAGGAAATTCTCAACGGCGCCTGGAGCGAGGAGCGGCAGTCGTTCACCTCCGCGTTCGGCAATCGCGATCTCGATGCCACCTGCGCTGTTGCTGCCGGAGCTCGGCCTGCTGCCGGCCACCGATCCGCGATTCCTCAAGACGCTGGAGCGCGTGGAGGAAGAGCTGCGCGTCGGTGACCTGCTGTTCCGCTACAAACACGCCGACGATTTCGGCACACCGGAGAACGCATTCACGATCTGCGCGTTCTGGTACGTGAACGCGCTGGCGGCGCGCGGGCCGCGATCGACGAGGCGCGCGAGCGATTCTCGCGGCTGCTCGGAACGGCGCAATCCGCTCGGCCTGCTGTCCGAAGACATCTCGCCGGCGAGCGGCGAGTTGTGGGGCAATTTTCCGCAGACCTACAGCATGGTGGGCGTCATCGGCAGCGCATTGCGGCTGTCGCGCAGCTGGGAGGAAATCGTATGAGCCGACTGGTGGCGGTCTCGAATCGCATCTCGGTTCCGCGGCGCGGCGCCGCGCCCGGCGGCCTCGCGGTGGGCTTGCTGGCCGCGATGCAGGCGCGGCGCGGCATGTGGTTTGGCTGGGACGGCGAGACCGTCGAGACCGCTTCGGCGACGAACCGTCGGTGGTGCGCAAGGATGGCGTCACCTACGCGTCGATCGACTTCGACCAGAGCCGAGTACCAGGATTTCTATCTCGGCTTCTGCAACGGCACGTTGTGGCCGCTGTTCCACTATTTCGTCGACGGCTTCCGCTACAACGACGCGCAGTACGAGGCCTACCAGCGCATGAACCAGCGCTATGCGCGCCAGCTCGCGCCGCTGCTCGAGCCCGACGACCTGATCTGGGTGCACGACTATCACCTGTTTCCGCTCGCGCAGAAGTTGCGCGAGGCGGGCGCGACGCAGCCCATGGGGCTGTTCCTGCACATTCCGTTTCCGAACATCGAAGTGCTGCGCGTGCTGCCGGTGTACGGCGAGCTGCTGCAGGCCATGCTGGCCTACGACGTGCTCGGCTTTCAGACCGACGCCGATCGCGACGCGTTCCGCTCGGCGGTGGCGTCGGTGTGGGGCGCGCAGACGCTGACCTCCGACCACACCGTGACGCTCGGCGGCCGGCGCGTCGTGACCGGCGTGTTTCCCATCGGCGTCGACGTCGACGCGATCCAGCGCGAGGCGGTCGAATCCCAGTCGACGGACGCCTGCAAACGCATGATCGCCGGGTTGTTGGGCCGCCGGCTCATGATCGGCGTCGACCGGCTCGACTACAGCAAGGGCCTGGTCGAAGCGCTTCAAGGCGTACGAGCGCTTCCTCGAGACGCATCCCGAGAATCAGAACCGCGTGACGCTTCCTGCAGATCGCGCCGCTGTCGCGCAGCGACGTGCGCGCCTACGCCGAGATCCGCCGCGATCTCGAGCAGACCACGGGCCGCACCAACGGCCGCTTCGCCGACACCGACTGGACGCCCGATCCGTTATCTCAACCGCAATTTTCCGCACGACGTGCTCATGGGCTTCATGCGTTCGGCGCTCATCGGCATCGTGACGCCGGTGCGCGATGGCATGAACCTGGTGGCCAAGGAATTCGTGGCCGCGCAGGATCCGGCCGATCCGGGCGTGCTGATCCTCTCGACGCATGGCCGGCGCGGCGCGCGAGCTCACCACGCGCGGTGATGGTGAATCCCTACGACTCGCGCGGCATGGCGCACGCCATCCAGCAGGCGTTCAACATGCCGCTCGCCGAACGGCGCGAACGGCACCAGGCGATGATCGACGTGCTGCGCAAGAATTCCATCACCGCGTGGCATACGAGCTTCGTGCGACACGCTCGAGTCCGTGGCCGGGCGCGTGCCGGAGCTCGTGCTCAAGGCCGGCTGAACGCTCAGGCGCGTGGCCGGTCGGCTGACCGGCGAGCGGCTCGTCGAGCCAGCCGCCCTCGAAGCCCGCCAGCGTGAGGCCGCGGCGCAGGTAGCGATTGCGCTTCATCACCGTCCACATGAGCTCGCTGCGGTGGTTCTCGATCATCGAGATGATGGCGCCCTGGTCGATGCCCAGGTAGTCGCTGGCGACCCAGCCGACGCCGCGCACGCGCCGGCCGCGCTTGAGCGCGACGTCGTAGTCGAAGCTCGGGTTGAAGGCATCGACGAAGCCATACTTGCCGTAGATGTACTGGCCGTAACGCTTGTGCATCTCGTGCGTCGCCGGGATCACGATCTCGGGCGCGAAGGGCAGTGAGCCGATGACGGCCGTGGGCGCGATGCGTGCCGTCGTCGAAGACTTCCTCGGGCCGTGCCCGGCAGCCCACGCCGCGCGCGGAGTAGCCGCGGAACTCGCGCGTCTTGCCCAGGTACGGCAGCTCGAAATCGCCGGGCCCGTCGGAGGCGGTGATGCCCCAGATGTTGGGCCCATAGCCGCGCCAGTCGAGCGGATTGCGGATGGCGTACGCGCGCTGCGACAGCACGCGCGCGCCGGCTGTTCTCGAAATAGTCGAGCCCCAGCGGCCACATGAATTCGTCCTTGATGCCGCGGAAGTCGATCCAGGTCGCGCTGTACTGATGGCCGAACATCGGCCCGAACGTCAGGTGCGTTTGCCCTTCGAGCGTTCCCCAGCTTCGGTAGTAGTCAGAGGTCCACGCCACCCAGGTCTGGCGGGCGGCCGGGAACGTCGGGCGAGCCGAGCGCCAGGATGTACACCAGCATGGCTTCGTTGTAGCCGCGCCAGTCGTGGGTCTGGAACTGTCCCTCGGGGCTCCAGGCCATGCGGATGTCGGGCACGTGCTCGATCGACCACGGCCAGTTCACGCGCCGGTAGAGTTCGTCGGCGAGCTTGCGGATCTGCGCTTCGTCGTCGTTGTCCTGGTCGAAGTAGCCGCCGACGAACAACACGCCGGCCATGAGCAGCGCGGTGTCGACGGTGGATAGTTCGGAATTGCCGTAGCGCTTGCCGCTGCCGAAATTGAGGAAGTGATAGAAGAAGCCCTGGTAGCCGGCGCTGTTGGCGGGGTCGGCGCCCTGCGGCGCCGCGTGCAGGAAGCGCAGCGTGGTCAGCACGCGCGCGCGCGCCTGGGCGCGAGTGACATAGCCGCGCTCGACGCCGATGGCGTAGGCATTCAGCGCGAAACCCACGGCGGCGATGCTCGCGAACGGCGCGGCCGGGCCAGCGATCGGGCACGAGGCCCGGTGGCGCCTTCGGTGGTTTCCCAGAAGAAGTTGAAGGTGCGCTTCTCGATGTCCTCGAACAGCGGGTCGAGCTGCCTTCAGCGGAACGGCGGGCGCACACGCGCTACCGGGTGCGGGCGAGGCTTCTGCGCCGGCGTCTTGCAGGCGAGCACCAGCAGCGCGCTGGCCAGCAGAACGGATGAAGCATGTGAGGCGGATGCGCACGAGTCCCGCATCATGCGGCCGCCGGCGCCTTGCAGCAACGCTCGATGAACTGTTCGTGCTCGGGCATGGCGGCGACGCAGCTCGCGATCACGCCGCGCACGCTCTCGTCGAGCCGCAATGAGATCGGGTTCGGCGACGAGGTCGACCAGCGGATGATAGGCGCGCGGGACGATGCGCTGGCCCAGCATGACCTGCACCCAGCTCGTGAGCGCAAACATCTCATCGCTGTTGCGATAGAAGCGGCCGCTGTCGCGGAACAGGCTGATCACCTGCTCGAGAGGATGCCGGGATCGACATCGTGCCGCAGTATTGCCAGAACGCGGTGTCGCGCCGCTCGGTGGCGTGGTAGTGCAGGATCAGGAAATCGCGGATGCGTTCCATCTCGAACGCCGCCTCGCGCGTTGTAGCGATCCTGCAGCACCGGATTCATGTGCCGGTCGGGCAGCATCTGGATGAGGCGCGCGATGCCGGACTGGATGAGATAGATGCTGGTGGACTCCAGCGGTTCGAGGAAGCCGCTCGCGAGCCCGAGCGCGACGCAATTGCGCGACCACATCTTCCGCCTGCGGCCGGTCACGAATCTGAGCACGCGCGGATCGGCGAGCGCGCGTCCGTCGAGATTGGCTAACAACGTGGCGGCTGCCTCGTCGTCGCTCGATGTGCGCGCTCGAGTACACGTAGCCATTGCCCGTGCGGTGCTGCAGCGGGATGCGCCATTGCCAGCCCGCGGCGCGCGCCGTCGAGCGCGTGTAGCGGCGTCGCAGGCCCGGTCTTCTCGCTGGGCACGGCCACCGCGCGATCGCAGGGCAGCCAGTGCGTCCAGTTCTTCGTAGCCGGTCTTCAGCGCCTGCTCGATCAGCAGGCCGCGAAAACCCGAGCAGTCGATGAACAACTCGCCCGCGATTCGCGCGCCGCTCTTCAGCGTGACGGACTCGATGAAGCCGTCCTCGCCGCGCAGGCTGCACGTCGACGACTTCGCCCTCGATGCGCTTGACGCCGCGCGCCTCGGCGTAGCGCCGCAGGTACTGCGCGTAGAGCCCGGCGTCGAAGTGATAGGCGTAGGCGACCTGCGACAGCGGCGAGTCCGCCGGCACGTCGGTGGCGCCGGACATGAACTTGCCCGCGCGGCGCGGCGGCGGTGTTGATGCGAGTAGTCGCCGATGTCGTGCGCCTTGCCCTGCAGGTGCAGCTTCAGCCAGTACTGGTGAAAGGGCAGCGCGCGATAGTCGTGCCCGATGGTGCCGAAGCCGTGGACGTAGCGAGTCGCCGATGCGTCCCCAGTCGACGAACTGGATGCCGAGCTTGAACGTGCCGCTGACGGCGCGCACGAACTCGACTTCGTCGATGCTGCAGCGATGTCGTTGAACGGCGCGCAGGTGCGGCACCGTGGCCTCGCCCACGCCCACGGTGCCGATGTCGTCGGATTCCGATGAGCGTGGATCGTGCAGCCGCGGCCCTTGAGCGCATGCGCGAGACGCGGCGGCCGCCATCCAGCCGGCGGTGCCGCCACCCACGATGACGATGCTTCTCAGTCGTTCGTCGGTCATCGCGCCGATTGTGGCACCGTTCGCGGCGTCAACAGCAAAGCTTTCCGGCATCAGAACTTCACGCCGAAGGACATGCGCATCGTCCGCGGCACGCCGGTGATGTTGCCGAACGGTGCTGTAGCGGCTGCCGGTCGATGATTCCGTCCGGATCCGGTGGTATCGATGTAAGTCGACCAGATTGTGCTCGTTGGTCACGTTGAGCGCGTCGATTCGCAGGTACATCGATCCCAGGTCGCCGAGCTCGAAGTTCTTCGTGATCTGCAGGTCGAGCGACTGATAGCCCGTGCTGCCGTCCGACGTCGTACGGCGAACGGGTTGCACGGCGCGCCGGTCGGGAAGGTCGCCGTGCCGTGCAGTAGCACGAGATCACGTTGCGCGGAATGGGCGTCGACCAGCGTGAGCTTGCCCGCGAGCATGAATCCCCACGGCGCCGCGAATGAACCGGTGGCCACCACGCGATGCTTCGGCCGCGGCGTTGGACACGGATGAACGGAATACACGTTGATCGACGACTGCATCGAATAGCATAGTGCTCGTTGATGTCGCGATTCTGCTCCGCATCCGTGAAGGTGTAGGCGAACGTCGCGCCCCAGCGCGATTCCTCGCGTGAACGGCTTTTCCGCGGACAGCAGCACCTGCGTGCTCTTCGTCTCGATGCCGGTGTCGCCGACCAGCAGCACGCCTGCGAGGCCGGGCGGCGAGTTGCCCCAGGGCTGCGAGCGGTTCTGCCAGAAATCGCCGTTCGGATAGCGATTGCCCAGCGTGAACACGAAGCCGTCCTTGCTGATGATCGCGCGTGACCGCGGCGCTCGTATTCCAGTCGCCCGAGGCGGTTGCGCATGCCGAGGCTGAACTGGTCGGAGTAGGGCACCTCGAGGTCGTTGTTGATGAGGTTGACTTCGCCCGCCCTGCCGTTGAGCAGCGCCAGCAGCGCACTCCGGGTCGCCGGCGAAGGCCGGATCCCAGGTCACGCAGCTGAGAGCCGTTCACGGTGCAGGGATGATCCGCGGTGTTGAAGCGGACTTCCGCGGTCGCCAGCGCGAACTTGGTCTGCTCGAGCTGCAGGTAGTCGTACAGCGTGCGGTCGTAGGCGCGTCCGGCGCCGCCGAAGATCACGTGCGCCTGGTCGCCGCCGAGGTCGTACGAGAAGCCGAAGCGCGGCTGGAACGCGTCGTCGTACGCTTTGCGGTTGTTGCCGGTGCTGATGTAGTCGTTGATGTCGATGGCCACGTTCGGATCGGCGGACAGGCCCAGCGACTGGCCGTACGGTGACGTCCGGCGATGACACGTCGGTGTTGAGCGAATCGAGCAAGAACTGCGGCGTCACGAAGTCGAGGTACGACTGGTTCTGCTCGATGTCCCAGCGGACGCCGAGATTGAGCGTGAGATGATCGTTGACGGTCCAGTCGTCCTGCGACGAACACGCCGAACTGCTTGTCGTTGGCGGTCGACCTCGGACTCGAAGCCCGCGAGCGGCAGCGCGAACGCGGCCTTCCAGGGAATGTCGCCGTGCCCGCCGCCGGTCACGTCGTAATAGAACACCGGGTTGTCCGGGATCGGAGTCCGCGGCCGGTCAGATCGACGTCCTTGTACTTCACGCCGGCCTTGATGGTGTGATCGCCGGCACCCCACGAGATGTCCGAGAAGGTGATGTTGTCGGCGATCGCCCAGCCCTTCTGGCCTTTGTTCTGGCCGGCGCGCGGGTCGGCGCCATCCGACCGCGAGGACGTTCGGATCGTCCGCCCAGTTGAACCAGTGTAGACCGCGCCGTTGACGCCGGCTGTTGGTGATCTGCGGAACGTAGAACGCGTCTTCGTAAGTGAGCTGCACTTCGTTGAGCCAGCGGTCGGCGCTGTGCTTCCAGGACAACTCGATAGCGCTTGTCGTCGTTGTTCGTGTCGACCGGTCGCGCTGCGCGCGCGTTCCGATGCCGGTGCGATCGCCGGAGCTGACCTCATCGCGGATCTTCGCCGAGAACTCGCATGCTGTCGCGCTCGGAGAGCGCCCAGTCGAGCTTCGCGAAGAACAGGTCTTCCTCGAAATCGATGGAGCGTGGGTCCGAGCTGGCGCGAGCGCATCCGCGGGCAGCTGCCGCGGCATCGTCGGCGGTGGACGCCGCCGTGCGAGCACGCGTACACGGGCGTCACGAAGCGCTTGCCCTCGTAGGTCACGAAGAAGTGCAGCTGGTCCTGGATGATCGGGCCGCCGAACGCGACGCCGTACTCGCTTGCTCTCGACTCCGTCTTGCGCGTCGGAATCGAGCTCAGCCGGCGTCGCGCGCGCGACAGTTGTCCGCCGTGTAGGTGCCGAAGGCTTCGCCGCTGAATTCGTTGGTGCCGGAGCGGCTGAGCGCGGTGATCGCCGCGCTCGAGATCTGGTCGTACTCCGCCTTGTAGTTCGAGGTGATGACCTTGTATTCGCCGATCGCGAGCTGCGGGAACGGATTGCCCTGCGTGTCGCCGGCCTGGCCGCTGACGCCCGAGCGCACGTAGCCCTTCTGGCCCACGCCGTCGATGTAGAGATTCACGCCGTTCTTGTTCTGCGCGCCGCCGCTGATGCGACGTGCGGCCGCTCGCCGTCGACTTCGAACACCACGCCCGGAACGGTGTCGGCGAACTCGAGGAAGTTGCGCGTCATCTGCGGCACGGTCTCGATCTGTTGCTGCGACACCGTCGTGCCGACTTCGGAGGTGCGCACTTCCTGCAGGCGCCGGCCGGTGACCGTGACTTCCTGCATGGCGCATCGGGCGCTTCGACTGCGCCGCTCGCCCGCGGTGAGGTCGAGCGTCGCGGTCGGAGGCGACGCGTCAGCGTCACCGGTTGTTTCGGTGCCCGGGCCCGCGTCGACGCGATAGGTGCCGGGCGGAAGTCCGGACAGCGTAGTAATGCCCTCGGCGTTCGCCTGCGTGCGGCGCGTCGCGCCCGTGGCGACATTCTTCGCGGTGACGGCGGTGCTCGCGCGGCGCGCTTGCCGCGCAGCGTGGCGTCGGCCGATTGCGCCCAGACGATGCCTGGTGCTGGCGAGAATCGGCAGCGATGGCCGCGCCCAGAATGGAACGTGGAAAATGACTCATGGAAATCCCTCTCGTGTTCGTCGTGTCGCACGCTGCAACACGCGCAACGCAGTGCAGCGTTGTGAATAGCCGACATGCTTGCTATGCGGCGATTTTCACCTTCTGCGCGCGCGGAATCTCGATCGTTGCGGGATTGACGTGTAGGACTTGCACCGCGGCGTGAGTGCGGCGTCGTCGGACACGCGCGACTTTAGTTAGATCGAAGTCGCAGGTCGGCGAGCGCATCAGCGTCAGTTGGCGAGCTCGAACGTAGCCGGTGAGTCCGCCCTGCGCGCTCGTGCCGAGCGTCACTTCGTAGATGCCGCTCTGCGACGCGTCCAGCGATCCTGCGCAATCGAGCACCGCGAGGGCTCTTCGCCGGCAGCGCGAACTTCGATGACGCGCGACTCGCCCGCCGCCAGATGCACGCGCCGGTACGCCTGCAGCCGCTTGCCGGTCACCGCGGGCGACGCTGCGGCCGGACGTAGCAGCTGCGGCACTTCGTCGCCGGCGCGGCTGCCGCTGTTGGTCAGGCGCACGCGGATCGTCAGCGTGTCCGCGCGGCCGATGCGCTGCGGCAGCTTCGAGCGCGCGTCAGCGCGAAGCGCGTGTACGACAGGCCGAAGCCGAACGCGAACAGCGGCTCGTCGGACTCATCCAGCCAGTGCGCCTTGTAGTCGCCGCGCTCGGGGATGTTGGGCCGGCCGTTCGGCGGATCGTAGTGATGGATCGGCAACTGCCCGACGCTGCGCGGCCAGGTGACCGGCTCCTTGCCGCCGGGGTTGTAGTCGCCGAACAGCACGTCGGCGAGCGCGTGACCGCCTTCGATGCCGGGGAAGAACGCATGCACGAGCGCGCCGGATTGCTCGACCAGCGCCGGGCACGGCGAGCGCGCGGCCGGTGATGAGCACCACGACCACGGGCTTGCCGGTGGCGACCAGCGCATCGACGAGCGCCTGCTGGCTTGCCGGGCAGATCGAGATGCGCGCGATTCTTCGCTTCGCCGCTCATGCGATTCGCGTTCGCCGACCACGGCGATGATGAGATCGGCTGTTGCGCGCCGCGCTGACCGCCGCGGCGATGCGCTGCGTCGTCGCCGTCGACCGCGTTGCCTTTGCCGTCGAGTCTGCGCGCCTTCGGAGTAGCTCGACGGTCAGCGGCGCGCCGTTGCCGCGGCGCGCGCGCCTCGCGGATGCCGGCGAGCACGCTCACGACATCCTTCGCCTCACCGCGCGCATGCCACGGGCCGAGCAGATCGTCGCGCGCATCGGCGAGCGGGCCCGTGACGAGAATGCGCTTCGCGCTGTCAGCGGCAGCAGGTTCGCGTCGTTCTTGAGCAGCACGATGGATTTGCGCGCGATCTCGCGCGCGGCGGCGCGATGCGCCGCGGACACGCGCACGCGCTTCTCGAGGTCCTCGGGCACGTAGGGCTTCTCGAACAGGCCGAGCTGCCGCTTGAAGGCGAGCGCGCGCAGCACTTCGCGATCGATCTGCGCGACGCTGCAGCCGTGCCGTCTGTCACCGCGCGCGCGAGCTGCGCGTAGTAGACGCCGTCTTCCATGTCGACGGTCATGGTGCCGTCGCGCAGCGCCTGCACGGCGGCTTCGAGATCGTCGGCCGCCGTGCCGTGATTGCGCATCTCGGTGATGCCGGCGTAGTCGGAGACCAGCACGCCGTCGAAGCCGAGTTCGCCGCGCAGCACGTCCTGGGAGCATGCGTTTGTTGGCCGACATTGGCACGCCGCCGCGGCCCGGTCGTGAACGCCGGCATCACCGACGGCGCGCCGGCCGCGATGCCGGCCGCGAACGGCGGCAGATGAAATTCGCGGATGCTGCGCTCCGGTGAGATCGACGTAGGCGTAGTCCTTGCCGCCCTGCGACGGCGCCGTAGCCGAGATAGTGCTTGAGGCAGCTCGCGACGCCGAAATCCGCGGGCGCGGGCTTTCCCGGCAGTCTGCGCGAGCGAGCCGATGGAAGCCGCTGCACCGTCGCGACGCGCGTAGTCGCTCGCTCACCAGCGGCGATTCGCCGAAAGTTTCGACCACGCGGCCCCAGCGCGGATCGAACGGGTGATCGAGCCATCGGCGCGAACGTCCAGCGCTGGCCGTGCGAGTAACCTTCGAGGCCCGCGATGCCCGCGGCGCGGCGCGCATCGGTCGCGATCGAAGCGTGGCGGTCGAGACCGAGCGGCACGGGAAAGACGGTCCAGTAGCCGTGGATGATGTCCGTGGACGAATGACCACCGGGATGCCGAGCCGCGATTCCTTCACCGCGATGCGCTGGATGCGGTTGGACGTCCTTCGCGCGACCACTCGAACGGCGCCATCTGGAAGCCGATGCCGCTGCGCGCCAGCTCTTCGGCGGGCTTGCTGGGCGCGGCCGGCCGAGTCGGGCCGGTCATCGTGCCCTTGCTGAGCAACATGAGCTGATTGACCTTTTCCTGCGAGCGTCATGCGCGAGCAACGCCGTGTCGCGCGGGTCCGCGGCGCCAGCGCGATCGGCGAAGCACCCGGGCGGTCAGCGCGGGCAAATGCGATCAGCGGTGGCGGACGCGCATGCTGTAGTACTCCGGATGGTTCCCGCCGTGCGCCGGCGCTCTCCCGCAAAGTATGTCTCCAACTGGCGTGTGTCAGTCACCGTCCGCTGCGGACGCGATGCGTGGGCTAGCCTACAGCGCAGCAGCACTGGATGGCGCGCAAGGTCTCGTGCGTCACGACTCTGAGGAGCTGTCATGCGCCAATCGATATGGAAACAAGAAAGCTCGAGGCCAAGGTGAAGCGCGCCATGCACGAGCGCAAAGAAAGGCACGCTGCGCAGCGCGGATCCGGCAAGAAGGTCGACCGAGCCGCAAGCAGGCCATCGCCGATCGGCCTGTCGAGGCGCGGCGTGCGGGCAGGCAAAGTGCCACCGCACCGAAGGGGCGCCGGCGCACGCGCGCGAAGAAGAAGTAGCGCGGGTTCAGCCCGCGCAGACGCGTGGCGGCGCGCAGCATCGCAATGGCGGCGTACAGCACGACTGATCACCACCAGCCAGCGCAGCGCAGCAGCGGCAGCTGCTTCACGATGAAGGCGGCGATGAGCACGCCCGGGATATGCCGCCGAGCGCGAGTCCCAGCGCGGCGCGGCGCATCGTAGCGTTGCGCGGCGATGAAACGCAGGCCCGGCCACTGGCATCAGGAACGCGCACGACCCATCATGATGGGAAACGCGGCGATCGGATCTTCATGCCGAGCAGGCTCACCAGGATCAGGCAGGGCGCGTACAGGCCGACGCCGAGCGTCATCAGCGCGCCAAGCACGAAGTTGCAGGCGACGGCGATGGCGAGACCACGCGTCAGCTGCAATTCCAGCGCCTCGCCGCCTGCTGGAATCCATTCGCTGACGATGCCGAGCATCGAACAGGACGGCGGCGCGCAGAGCAGCGCCAATCCCATGCCGATGCTGGATGCCGCGTCTTGGCAGACGCGCGACGACACCGCGAACCCAGCCACGCACCCAGCACGGCGGCGCCGATCATCGCGACCAGCGTCAGGCGGATCGACGGTCGACGGCGGCAATGAAGATGAGTGCCTGCGCGATGGTGGGCAGCGCGTGGCCGGCGTTCAGCGTGCCGGGATGCGTTCATCGGGCACCAGCCGCAGCAGCTTGTACACCGAAGTCGGCGGTGCGAATGAGCCGACGCCCAGCGGTGTCGAAGAAGTTCGTGACGAGCCGGATGAGCGAATTGATCACGCCTCGTGAGGCCGGCGCGGGATCGCGCGGCGCGAGCGCGCTCGAGGGCAATCCATCGCCAGACGTACGATGAGCGCCAGCGCGGTCAGTCGCACCGAGCAGCGATCACTGTGGCGGCGAGGCTCACCGACAGCTTCGGACGCGTGGCGACACGGCTTCCGCGCACCAGGCCCTCGACCCAGGCGCGTTCAGCGCCCTCGAGGCACAGACCGCGGCGCGCGCACCATCTCCGAGCCGCGACCCACGAGCTGCTCGGCCAGCTTGATGCACTGAACCAGCGTCGGGATCGTGTCCAGTCGCAGCAGCGGCATGAACCAGCGATAGATCGCCAGCGCCTCGCGCATAGCGCCCGCACTTGCGCAGGGCGAACAATGCAACCGACTCGCGCAGGAACGCGTTGGTGAGGCCGGAGACCCAGCCCGCTGGCGCCCAGCATGAGGCTCTCGAGCACGATGTCGTCCACGCCGCCGAACAGGACGAAGCGATCGCCATGCGCGCGCCGCAGTTCGGTGAGCCGGCGCGTGTCTTCGGACGATTCCTTGATGGCGACGATGTTAGGCAGGTCCGCGAGCTCGCCGAACATGTCGACGTGATGTCGCACGCCGTAGGACACCGGGATTGTTGCAGACCATGGATGGGCAGGCCGGTGGCCAGGCGCAACCGTGCGAGTAGTGATGCAGCGTCTCGCGGCGATTGGACTTGTAGACCATGGCCGGCAAGCACCATGTGAGCCGTCGATGCCGGTCTTCTCCGGCGTCGCGCGCGTATTGGGCGGCCGAGCGCACGTGGTATTCTCGGCGACGCCGGACAACACCGGAACTCGGCCTGCCGCGGCTTCCTTGATGGCGGCTCATGAGGACGTCCGCTTCTCCGCCGCGCTCAGCGAGCAGTTCTCGCCCACCGTTCCCATGCAGATGACGCCGTTCGACGCCGTCATCGATGAGCGCGGCCACGCGACTTTCTGCGTGGCATCACGTCGAGGCGTCTCGTCGCGCGCGAATCCGCGTGGTGGTGGCGGGAAACACGCCGGACCAATTCTTCACTTTGACAGCTCCATCAGGATGCGAACTTTCCCGCGCCGGCAACCGGCGCAGGTCGAAAGCGGATACGTCGAATTCCGGCGGCGCGCGCCCGGCCGTACGATCGGGCTACGGTCTCGCGCGGTCACCGCGCACAGGGTGAGCCTCGATGCCGGCGCCGAACGCGTACAGCAGATTCCGGCGCCGATGGGCCCACGCGCGCCCGATGGCTGCGGTAGATAGTCTGGGCGACGGTGGCGCGGGCCGACCCAGGCCGGCGGTGACGCAGGAGCAACTTCGAAGGCGCGCGCAGCTTTCCGCGTCCGCAAAGCCACGCGAGGCTTGCGCGGGTCGGCTGTTGCGTGGCGGTCTCGGCGCACTGCGCAAATTCGCCAGGCTGGTGGCGCAGACGCGGCCCGCCATCCGGCGTCACCACGATACTGGCGTCGGAGTACAGGATGGAGCGTCGGCGAGCGGCGTGGCGTCCGGGCATCTGCACGTGGTAACCGCTTTGCGCTGGCCTCCAGCGGCGCCTCTCAGCCCGAGTGGCTGCGAGCAAGTGGCGCCGACCACACGCCCGGTGCAGACGATGGCCGATGTTCACGTTCAGCGGGGACCGCTTCGAGCATCGGTGGTCACCTGCGACCCTGTCCGCGCCTCTCGCGCAACGCACGCACCTCGCGGCGCAGGAAGACGGTGCCGCGCCTCGCATGGCGGCGGGCACCAAGCGCGCACCACTGCCATTGACGGATCCGAGCACGTGCGCAGTTCGGGAAGCAGAGACCAGCCGCGGCAGCTGGCGCGGGCCGCCAGTGGCGAGCGGACTTCCACCAGTTCCCGCGCCGCCGGCAGCGTTGCCGCCGCCAGGAGCCCGGTCCATGGCGTGCGCCTGCGCGCGCGCGCCGCGCACGCGTCGCCATCGCCCAGCCAGACAGCTCGAAGTGTTTGAGCCGTGCTGACGGATCAGGTCGGACGGCCCGGCCGATCTCGCCCAGCGCCCTGACCAGCGCAGGCACCGCCGGCCGCACTTGAACGGGGCGAGGATGAGCGGTGTTCTGCCCGCACGCTGAATGCCGCCCGCGCGAAGCGCGCCGCCCAGCGGAAGAAACGTGCCGCGAGGCTGGCGCGCAGGAATGCCTGAGCACGCCGCCTAACGCCAGACAGCTCGCGCCAGAACCCAGAGCAACGGGGCCGGGGACGGCAGAGGTTCGACGAGTTCCGGCGGCGATGTGCCCCGCGTTGCCGAAACTCGCGCCGCCTTCGCCTCGGCGGAGCCACGGTCGGCATGAGCAGCGCCTCGCCGCCTCGCGCGCCAGAGCTGCGCCACGCAATGGCACTGCCGATGACGCCCGCGCCGATGACCGCGGTCGAGCCTTCTGCTCGCCATGCGGCTACCGTATACGATCTACGCCCCCGTCGAGACAGGCCCGCCATGCAAGCGGATCCCGCGTCATCGACCGACTCGCACACCGCCGCAGCGAGCCCACGCGGCAACGGCCGGTCAAGGCGGCCCGATCTCCGTGAGGGTCCGCTCGATGTAGCGCGCGCCGTTTCCGCAGACGATGCGAGCCCGTTATCGTACCGGCTCGGCGGTCAACGAGCCGCGCGGCTCAGTGCACGGCCGAGAACGCTGCTGTGGCCGCCGCATCATTGCCGACTGCAGCCTCGGCGTCATCTTCTTCAACAACGTCGGTTATTCCCGGCATGCGTGCCACGGCACCATCGGGCTGGTACGCGTCGCTCGCGCACGACGGCCGCCCGGGCCCGGGCCGGATGCTGGTATCGACCGCCGGTCGGCGCCGGTCGATGCCGAAGCTGCGCTGCCGACGGCCGCGGTCAGACGTCGGCGGCGTGCCCTACGCTACCGCAGGGCGCAGGGGGTCGGCGGTCAGACGTCCCCGGCGTCGGGCCGGTGGCGCGGCGATGTCGCCTGGGGCGGCAACTGCGTTCTCCTGGCGGATGCCGGCGACCCGGCGGCTTCCGGCTCGCTGACGTGTTGAAGGCGCAGCTGATCGGCCTCTCACGCCTGGCGCGCCCGCCAGGCGCTCGGCGCACAGGGCTGTCCCAGTCGACCACGCGGGAGCTAGCCTCGGCCTGTCGCCCCAATGCTGGCCAGACGGACGGCCGCACCTGCGCGTTGTGCCCCGGTGCAGAGCGTACGACCGCCCGCCCTACCGCGGCACCGGCACCAGCGCCAAGCTCGCCTGCCTCGCCGCCGATTTCTGGCACGCTCGCCGAAGGCGAAGCCGTGGGTCCGTGAAGCGTCATCGGCAGCAGCCTTCACTGCAGGCCGTTCGCTGTGGCTCGACCGGTCTGGCTCGGTAAGGCCAGATCGCCGACGCATCAGCGCGGCCGTGCGCACGTCACCGCCGAGAGCGCGCTGCTGTTGCTCGACGACTGCCGATCCATTCTGCTTTGGGAATCCGATGAACGAACCGCTGCTGCGGACGATGAAAGGCAGATCGCCAGCATCCGCGACAAAGACCCGCTGGCGAGAAGCGCCCGGCTCGCCCTGTGCAGGATCTCGCCGCCGAGGTCGGGGTCAGCAAGATCCCCGTGCGCGAAGCGCTCGCGCGACTGCGCGCCGAAGGCTCATCGACACGAGGCACCGCGGGTTCATGCCGCTGCTCGCCGCCGAAGTGGACGAAGTCTTCCGCCTGCGCATCGCAAGCGCCGCTCCAGGCAGCGCGGTGCCGGGGTGGCGATCACATCGCGGCGCGCAGCGCTGCGTGCACTGAACACGGCGCTCCGCTGCCCGCGCTCAGCGACGTCGGCAACCTCAATAGCGCGTTCCATCTGGCGCTCATCGTGCCGCACCGGCAGCCGGTGACAGCGAATCCTGAGCCGGCTGCATACCTTGTCGCAGCGTTACGTGCGCATGCACCTCATGCCGGTCGGGACGCGTGCGGCGCGAAACGCCGGAACACAATGCGTTGTATGAAACCTGGGCGAGGGTGAAGCGCGCGGGGCCCGTCGGCTCACCGCGCAACACATCGAGGAAACCCGCGACGAACTGGCGCAGTTTCTGGCGTGAAGCGGCTATAAGACCATTTGTCACGTTGAGCCGCGCCCCCGCCACGCGAGAGTAGATAGCCCTGGTGAGCCTGGCTTCCGGGAGGCAGGGTGGACCCTGGGTCGCGCGAAGAAATCGCGTCGAGAGCAGCTCGACCGGCATGAACGTGGTTTGCGCTGAGCAGCGCAACGCAGCCTGCGGCGTTTGCGCGTGTCAGGACTGCGGTCTTCCACCGCTCCACTGATGAATATGACCGGAATCTTTCCGCCGGCCACCGGGGGATGGTCGGCAAGATCCAGGCCCGAGCTCCACGCCGAGGTTGACGTCGATCCACGACGCAATGCGCAGTGTCCTTCACGATCGAATCGAGGGGTTCCAGGGGCGTCGGCAGGCGCGCCGAACGGTATACCCGACGAGGATTCAGCCAGTCGCTCGGGCGATTGGCGGACGCCGGCATCGTCGTCCGCCACGGCAATCAATTTTGTTCTTGGAATCGCGTGAAAATAATGGGTCCGAGCACGGCAGCGGAGCCTCCAGGGGATAAGTGGCGTCGGCGTGGAACTCGGTTCCCGAATGATGATGCGGGCTTTGTCATCGCGACATCCGACCGGAGTCACGTTGGCATCAGCCAGAAACTTGTTAGTTCGTGAAGCACACTGCCCGGATACGTTGACGGTTCGCGGATGAACGGCACGTGAACCGACGGATCGATCCGGATTCCCCGGGCCCTCGGAGTCGCCACCCGAATTGCCTATGCGCGCCCTGCCAAGGCCATCGGCTTGCACCGATGGCGCCCGCGCCGGAGAGGTTCGAAGGCTTGACGCGCCGTCAGGTCGAAGACTCGGGCGTGCGTTTGCGGTACCGGTCAGGTCGAGTTCCACAGACCCTGGTCGCCGCAGCGGCAGGTGACGATTTTATGAGGGCTGCACCTGGCGAAACGCAGTGAACTACGTGAGCTGGGATTGTTCTATTACGCGCTCGCATCTTCAGCCACGCTGTTCGATGTGCCAGCGGGCCGCGCGCTTCAGCGCGATGATCAACGAAGCGCCGTGCAGGAATTGTCGATGAATGTTGATCGGATGCGGTCCGCTACGACGGCATCAGCCGTCACCACGACAGGCATCGGGTGGAATTCTGGTTCGCCGCAGCCCTGCGCTTGTTGCGGCTTCACCGGCGTCCACCTGATTGCTCATCGACTGCGCCTGACACACGCCCGGATGCGAACTGCGAGTTTTCGACCTAACTGGCTGTGCCGTCGGTTGAGCCGGGCGATCTGATGAAATATTTGTCCGCAAATTGGGTGACTGCCCGTGGTAAGCGCGGATCCGTATCTCAACGAATTGATGATGAAATTGTGTGAAGAGGACTCGCACATCGCGCTGAGCCATGACCCCATGCGGACCTGGCAAGTACCAATCGCCGCAGCGCTTCCGCGCACGGCGATGCCCGCGCGGACAGCATCGCCAAGAGCCTGGGGCTCAGCCAACGGGCAACTCGCACGACACCTCACTGACGAAGGCACCACGTTCTCAGAACTTCTGAACAGAATCAGGCGCGACCTTTCGGCGCGCTATCTCGAGGAACTCACGACCCTGTCGATCAGCGGTGCATTGGCTGCTCGATTTACCACGACATTGGCGCGTTTTTCACGCCTACGAACGGTGGACGGGGCGACGCCGAGAGGAAGTTGCCGCCAAGGTGCGTTGATTCCACGCAATGCCGGCCCCGGCGCTGAGTGTGCGTAGAATCCGCAGCGGGCAGCGGAAACGTGCCGTAATCCATTGAAATTGATTGGTGCCCGGGAGAGGGACTCAGCGAACCTCCACGATGTTACTCGCTAGTACCTGAAACTAGTGCGTCTACCAATTCCGCCACCCGGGCAGGGGTGCGAAGAGCGGCGAAAGGTACGCACCACTTTGTAGGCTGTCAATCGAAGGCCAATCCGTAAGGATGGTCCTCATGAACCGGAAGAACTATTTGAAACGTCGAAATGGAAGAAACACGCGGACGCCACGGAAAACCGCGTCATCCGCACAAAGCACCGCGCTGCGCCGATCGCACCGGCGAGCAGCGCCCGCCGCAGGCCACGGCCGCACGCGGTTGCCGAGGGAGTCGTGAGCGCCAATCGCGCCGGCTTCGGCTTCGTGCGCATCGAAGGGCAGGAAGAATCCGTGTTCCTGCCGCCGCCGCAGATGGCCGGCGTCATGCATGGCGATCGCGTGCGCGTGTCGCGTCGAGCGCGGCCGCGACGGCCGTTACTCCGGGCCGGCTCGAGAAGATCCTCGAGCACGCCACCAAGGCATTCGTCGGCACGCTGGAAGTTCACGGGCGCACCGCGTTCGTGACCTCGGCCGACCGGCGCATCGGCACTGCGCTGCCTCGTGCCGCCGGAGGATCTCGGCGGCGCGCGCCACGGCGACTGGGTGATCGCGGCGCGTCACGCGTTACGCGGGCTCGGGTGCGACGCCGCAGGCGCGCAGTCGTCGAAACGGCTCGATCCCGAAAAGCCGGTCGAGCTCGCCTGCGAAGCGGCCATCGCGCGCTTCGATCTGCCGCGCGAGTTCTCGCCCGAGGCCGTCCGCGAAGCGGAAGCCTACGGCAACGAAGTCGATCCGGCGCGAAGCCGCGCGGCGCGTGGACCTGCGCGGACCTGCCGCTGGTGACCATCGACGGTGAAGACGCCAAGGATTTCGACGACGCCGTCTACTGCGAGCCGCACGCCAAGGGCTTCCGGCTCATCGTCGCCATCGCCGACGTGAGCTACTACGTGCGCCGTGGCACGGCGCTCGACGCCAGCGCGCGCGAGCGCGGCACCAGCGTGTATTTCCCGACGCGCGTCATTCCGATGCTGCCGTTCGCGCTGTCGAACGTGTTGTGCTCGCTGCAGCCGCACGTCGACCGCCTGTGCTTCGCGGCGGACATGATCGTGTCGCGCACCGGGCGTGCTGATGGAAGCACACGTTCTATCCGGCGGTGATGCGCTCGGCCGCGCGGCTCACCTACACCAGGCTTTCGCGGCGCTGTTCGAGAGGCAAGCCCGAAGCGCGCGCCGAGCTCGGGGCGCTCACCGACAAGCTGCTGCCGCTGGTCGACGTCTATCGCGCGCTGCTCAAGGCGCGGCACAAGCGCGGCGCGCTCGAGTTCGACGCCGCCGAGGCCGAGTTCGACATCGACGCCGCGGGCCGCATCCAGCGCGTGTACATGTACGAACGCAACGAGGCGCACAAGCTCATCGAGGAGTGCATGATCCTCGCGAACGTGGCCGTGGCGCGCGAGCTCGGAGTCGCGCCGCGTCGGCACGCTGTATCGCGTGCACGGCAAGCCCGAAGAAAGAAGCTCAACCTGCTGCTCGAGACGCTCAACCGCGCTCGGCGTCGCCGCCGAGTTGCCGGAAGAGGTGAGCCCGCGCGATTTCCGCGCCATCACCGACCGGCTGGGTCACGACGAAGCAGCGGCCGTTCATCGAGTCGCTGATCGTGCGCTCGATGCATGCAGGCGGTTTACCAGCCGCAGAACATCGGGCACTTCGGCCTCGCGCTCGAGCACTACGCGCATTTCACTTCGCCGATCCGCCGCTATCCGGACCTGGTGGTGCATCGCATGCCTGCGCGCGCATGCTGTCGGACATCGATCCGTACGGCATGCGCTACGACGGCGGCCAGCTCGCGCTGCGCCGGCGCCGAGCTCACGGCAGCTCGAGAAGCGCGCCGACGAATCGGATCGCTACGTGAACGCCTGGCTCAAGTGCGTGTACCTGCGCGATCGCATCGGCCAGACCTTCGAAGGGCTGATCACCACGGTGGTGGAGTTCGGCGCCGTTCGTGCAGCTCACGGCGGTGGGCGCCGACGGCCTGCTGCACATCGACAACCTGCGCGACGACGAATACGTGATGGAGCCGGGCGGCCGCGCCTGGGTCGGACGAGACCAGCAAGCGGCGCCTGTCGGCATGGGCGCGCGCGTGCACGTCATCGTGACCAGCGTGAATCCCATCGAAGGCCTCGTGGACCTGTCGCTGGTCGACGGTGGACACGACCGGGCAAGCATCGGACTGCAGAAGTCGCCGCATCGCGCAGCGCCAAGCCGCGAGGCAAGGGCAGTAGCATGAGCGAGAAGGTCTACGGCCTGCACGCGGTGCGCGCGCTGCTCACGCGGCACGCCGGAGCGCGTGACCGGCGTCACGATTGCCGAAGGCGCGCCGATCCGCGCGTCGACGGAGATCCAGACGCTGGCGCAGAAGGCCGGCAAGACCGTGAAGCGCGCGCCGCCGGCGATGTTCAAGCAGTTGTTCGGCGAGGCCGTGCACCAGGGCGTGTACGTCGACGTGCAGCCGCTGCGCGCCTGGCACGAAGAAGAACTCGATCGCCGGCGATCGCGGCGCAGCTCGAAGCCGAGCCGGCAACGCCGCCGTTCGTGCTGGTGCTCGACGGCGTGCAGGATCCTCACAACCTCGGCGCCTGCCTGCGCACCGCGGACGCCTGCGGTGCGCTCGCGGTGGTGATTCCCGAAGGATCGCGCCGTGCAGATGAACGCCACCGTGCGCAAGGTGGCGGCCGGCGCCGCCGAGACCACGCCGATCGCCGTGGTCACCAACCTCGCGCGCACGCTGCGCCTGCTCAAGGAGGCGGGTCTGTGGATCGTGGGCGCCGACGCCGAGGCGCCGAAGCTCGCGCATGAAACCGACCTCGGCCGGCCCGATCGCCCTGGTCATGGGCGCGGAAGGGTCGGGCCTTCGGCAGCTCGACCCGTGAGACCTGCGATCTCACTGGTCCGGCTGCCCCAGCAGGGCGCCGTCGAGAGCCTGAACGTGTCGGTGGCCACGCGGAATGCTGCTCTACGAGGCCCTGCGGCAGCGCTTGCCGGCAAGAAGCGTGAGCGCTAAGTAGCTGATCGACGCCGTAAGTCGCTTGACATTGCCATCCGCGGCGCTTGAGTATTCTTCGCGCCCGTTTTGAGCCGGGTGAGGTCTGCGAAGACTTCGAGCCGGTTCTCCTTGCCACACCGTCAACCTCAGGCGGGTGGCTAACATCCATAAGGAGATTACATTGAGGCATTACGAAATCGTGTTCCTGGTCCATCCGGACCAGAGCGAACAAGTCCCCGCCATGGTCGAGGCGCTACCGCGGAATGATTTCCGCCGGTGGTGGCACCGTGCATCGTCTCGAAGACTGGGGCCGTCGCCAGCTGACCTTCCCGATCTCGAAGGTCCACAAGGCGCACTACGTGCTGCTGAACGTCGAGTGCGATCAGAACACCCTGACCGAGCTCACCGGCGCGTTCCGTTTCTCCGATGCGGTGCTGCGTCACCTCGTCGTGAACATGGACGAAGCCGTGACCGAGCCCTCGCCGATGGCGAAGGCCGCGCAGGAAGAGAAGGAAGGCGGCCCGCGCCGCAGCGTCGCGACGACTCGCCGTTCGCCAGCGATGACGATGACATGGGAGTAAACGCTTAATGAAAGACGATAAACCGCGTCGTAGTGGTCCGGGTGGTGGTGGTGGCGTGGTGGTGGCGGCGGTGGCAACCGCTCGTTCTCGCGCCGTCGCAAGTTCTGCCGTTTCACCGCCGAAGGCGTGAAGCAGATCGACTACAAGGATCTGGGCACGCTCAAGCAGTACATCACCGAGACCGGCAAGATCGTTCCGAGCCGCATCACGGGCACGCAAGGCGTTCTACCAGCGCCAGCTCTCGTCGGCGATCAAGCGTGCGCGTTACCTCGCGCTGCTGCCGTACACCGACCAGCATTGAGATAAATCATGGACGTCATTCTGCTCAACCAAGGTGGCCAACCTCGGCACCATCGGCGATCGCGTCAAGGTGAAGTCCGGCTACGGCCGCAACTTCCTGCTGCCGAAGGGCAAGGCCACGCTCGCCACGCCCGACAACGTCAAGAAGTTCGAAGCGCGTCGCGCCGAGCTCGAGAAGGTCGCGCGCGATCAGTTCCAGGATGCGGAAAGCCGCGCTGCCGCGTTCAAGGAGTTCAAGCTGCAGATCACCGCCAAGGCGGGCACCGAAGGCAAGCTGTTCGGCTCGATCGGCACGGCCGACATCGCCGAAGCCTGCACCAAGGCCGGCCACAAGCTGGCGCGTGCGGAAGTGCGCCTGCCCACGGGTCCGTTGCGCACGGTTGGCGATCACACGATCACCCTGCACCTGCACACGGACATCGACGCGCAGCTGCCGGTGGTGATCACTGCCGAAGACTAATCAGACGCAGCAATGCGATTGCGAACGGCGCCTCGAGGCGCCGTTTCCGAATTTCTGCGAAGACATAGCGCTCCGTGGTCGCGAGCTCACGAGAGCGTGTGATACTAGAGTCGCCGCATCCTGGGGGTAATCATCACATGTCCAGCACGCCCAAATTCCGTCGTGAGAATTCTGGCGCGAGCGACCTGCGCGCGCCGCCGCATTCCATCGAAGCGGAGCAGGCGGTGCTCGGCGGCCTCGATGCTCGATCGCGCGCGCGTGGGACAACGTCGGCGACGTGGTCGCCGCCGACGATTTCTTCCGCCCCGACCACGCGCTGATTTTCGAGAGCATCGCGTCGCTCGCGGGCGAGGCGCAGCCCTGCGATCCGGTCACGGTTTCGGAACACCTGCAGCGCCTCGGCAAGCTCAACGATGCCGGTGGGCTCGCGTATCTCGGCACGCTGACGCGCGACACGCCGGGCGCCGCCAACGCGCGCGCCTACGCCGAAATCGTCAAGGAACGCGCGCTGCTGCGCGAGCTGGTCAGCGCGGGCGGCGAAATCGCCGGCTCGGTGTGGACCGAAGAAGGCGAGAGCGCGCGCGAGCTCGTGGAGACGGCCGAGCGGCGCATCTTCGCGATCGCCGAAGGCTCGAGCGCGCGGCAAGGGCTACGTGAGCGCGCGCCAGGCGCTGCCGGCGCTGATCGACCAGATCGACGACCTCTACAACAACCCCAACAAGCCGCGCGGCCTGCCCACGGGCTTCATCGACTTCGATCCAAGACCGGCGGCCTGCGCGGCGGCGACCTGCTGATCATCGCGGGCCGTCCGTCGATGGGTAAGACCACGCTCGCCATCAACATGGCCGAACACGCGGCGCTCAAGGAAGGCATCCGCGCGTCGGTCGCCATCTTCTCGCTGGAAATGCCGGCCGAGCAGATCCTGACGCGCATGCTGTCGTCGGTGGGCAGCGTGCACCTCGGCAACATCCGCAGCGGCAAGCTGTCCGAAGACGACTGGCCGCGCATCACCGGCGCCACCAAGCAGCTGCAGGACGCGAAGATTTTCATCGACGACACGCCGGCGCTCACGCCGACGGAGTTGCGCGCGCGCGCGCGGCGCATCAAGCGCGAGCACGGGCTCGATCTGATCGTCGTCGACTATCTACAGCTCATGTCGGTGCCGGGCACCAAGGAAAATCGCGCCACGGAGATCTCCGAGATCTCGCGCGGCCTGAAGGCGCTGGCGAAGGAGATCCATTGCCCGGTGATCGCGCTGTCGCAGCTGAATCGCGGCGTGGAGCAGCGCGAGAACAAGCGGCCGGTGATGTCGGACCTGCGCGAATCGGGCGCCATCGAGCAGGACGCAGACATGATCCTGCTCATCTACCGCGACGAGGTCTACAACAAGGAGACGCCGAAGAAGGGCGTCGCCGACATCGACCTCGCCAAGCATCGCAACGGCGAGACCGGCGACATCCGGCTCACGTTCCGCGGCCAGTTCAGCCGCTTCGAGAACTACGCGGATCCGGCGTACGGCGAAGGAATCATGCGTTGATCCGGTTGATTCGCGCGCTGATCGACACCGCGGCGCTGCGCCACAACCTCGGCACCATTCGCGCGTACGCGCCCGGCGCGAAGGTCATGGCCGTCGTCAAGGCCAATGCCTACGGCCACGGGCTCGTGTCGACGGCGCTGGCGCTGGCCGATGCCGACAGTTTCGCGGTGGCGCGCCTCGAAGAAGGCATGGCGCTGCGCGGCGCCGGCGTGCGCGCGCCCATCGTGCTGCTCGAAGGCGTGTTCAGCGCCGAGCAGCTCGCCGAGGCCGCGCATCACGGCTTCGAGCTCGTGGTGCACGATCCGCTGCAGCTCAAGCTGCTAGAGGCGCATCGCGGCGCGGAGCGCTTCGTCGTCTGGATCAAGATGGACACGGGCATGAACCGCCTGGGTTTCCGGCCCGAGGCGTTTCGCCGACGCGCTGGCGCGGCTGCGCGCGCTCACGGTGCCGGCGCTGGAGCTGCGCGTCATGACGCACCTGGCGCGCGCCGATGAACGCGACGAGCCGATGACGCGCGAGCAGGTCGAGCAGATTCGAGCCGACGCTCGCGGCAGCGAGCCTCGACCGGCGCGCAGCGCCTCGCGACCAGCATCGGCAACTCCGCGGGCACGCTCGGCTGGCCGCGTGCGCACGGCGACTGGGTGCGGCCGGGCCTCGCGCTCTACGGCGTTTCGCCGTTCGCCGGTGAGACCGCGCGCACAGCACGGCCTCAAGCCCGTGATGACGCTCGAAACCACCGTGCTCACGGTGCGCGACGTGAAGCGCGGCGAAACCGTGGGCTATGCCGGCGCCTGGCGCGCCGAGCGCGACAGCACGATCGCGATTCTCGCCGCGGGCTACGGCGATGGCCTGCCGCGTCATCTCGCCAATGGCACGCCGGTGCTGATCGGCGGCGCGCGCTATCCGCTCGTCGGGCCGCGTGTCGATGGACATGATCGCGGTGGACGTCACCGGCGCGCCGAAAGTGGCCACCGGCAACAAGGCCATCATCTGGGGCGAAGGGCTGCCGGTGGAAGAGGTCGCGGCGCACGCCGGCACGATTCCCTACGAACTGCTGTGCGGCGTCAGCCAGCGAGTGCCGCATCGAGCTGAAATGAAAAAGGCCGGTTGCACCGGCCTCTCTCTATCACTCACGGACGCCGTCGCTTCGAGCGGCGTTTTCCGTTGTGGCGCTGCAGCCCTGACTCAGGCTTCGAAGAAACCCATCTTCACGCCGGCGAGCTGGATCACGTCGTTGTCCGTGAGCTTGCGCGCCTGGCTGCCGATGGCGGTGCCGTTGACCAGCGGATAGTTGTTAGGCGTATCGCTGTCGACGTGCACGATGAAGAACCCGTCCTGGCGGCGCGTGATCGCGGCCACCTGGATGCCCGGACGGCCGAGCGTGGTCAGAGCCTTGTTCAGTCTCGAGCTCGCGGCCCGCGAAGGAACCCGACAGCACCTGCAGCTTGGCCTTCTTGACCGGCGTCTTGCCGTCGAGACCCTTGCGCACGCCGCTCGCGGAAACGTCCGCTGAAACCTTCTCGGCCCGGTCCTTGGCGGCCTGCATCTTCTCCGCGGCCGGGCGCGACGACGGCTGGATGACCATCGTCTTTTCGAATTCGTCCTGGGCCTCGTCGTCTTCGACGAAACGCAGCTGGTGATGACCGACGGTGACGACGTCGCCGTGCTGCAGCGCATGCTTCTTGATGAGCTTGCCGTTGACGTACGTGCCGTTGGTGCTGTTCAGATCCTCGAGGAACGAGTCGTTGAGGATGTTGATGATCAGCGAGTGATGACCCGACACCGCCGAGTTGTCGATGCGGATGTCGTTATCGGGGAGGCGGCCAATCGTGTACCGCTCCTTGTTCATGTTGTATTCGGCGAGGACCTGGTTATCCAGGCTTAAGACCAGACGTGCCATTGTTTTCGCCTTCCCTTAACTGAACCAGCCAAGAAGTTTGTCCATCACCCGCGACTCGCGGGAAACGCTTCGACCGCCTGCGCGAGCACCACCGAGACGTTGTCACGACCACCGTTCTCGTTGGCTAACTGAATCAACTGCTTAGCAACCGTATCTAGATTAGCACCAAAGGTACTTATAGTTAAACGGATGTCTTCATCTTCCACCATGTCGGACAGCCCGTCCGAGCAAAGAATGAAGATATCGCCCTTGTCGACCGGATGCTCCTGCACTTCGACCTCGACCTGGGGTTCGACACCCAAGCGCGCGGGTCACGTAGTTCTTGTTGGCCGCCCGCTGCGCTTCTTCCGGGGAATAGAAGCCGCGATCCACCAGTTCCTGCAGCAGCGAGTGGTCCATCGTGACCTGGGAGATCTGGCTGCCGCGCTGGCGATACAGCCGCGAATCGCCGACGTGCGCGATCGAAATGCTGGTTGTCGTAGAAGAGGGCGGCGACCACGGTCGTGCCCATGCCTTCGCATTCGGCCTGCGAGCGCGCGGTCTGATAGATGATCTTGTTGGCGCGCGTGATGGCGTCGCGCAGCACGATGGAGGGCCGCGTCAAGCCCGGTCGCTGCGATCGAGCGAGCCGAGATCCTCGCGCGCCAGACCTTCGCGAACCAGGTTGGTGATGGTCTTGACGGCGATGCCGCTGGCGACTTCGCCGGCGTTGTATCCGCCCATGCCATCGGCAAGCACCAACAAGCCCGACGTCGACGTCGGAGGCGATGGTGTCCTCGTTGTGTTCACGGACGCGGCCCGTGTCGGTCTGGCCGACAAAGGTGAGCTTGCCCTTGAGAGTCATGGGCTGACCCCGGAGCCTGTCGATGTTCAGCGTGTTCTTCGATCACACCAATGCTCAATGCTCAAAAAGAGACCTTTACGGCCGCAAATGCGCCCGTACGACTTCCCCGCAAGCTGCCATAACCTACCAGCAGCGCCGGCGCGCGCCTTCGCAATAAGTCACACTTCGCCGCCCGTGCGCATCGGCAAATCAACGACCTAGGGACGCAATGCTAATGCCATTAGGGCCGGGGCGCACCGGACTACTGCACACTAGGTGCCTCACCGGCCCGGACAGCTTTCAAGCGCATGAACTTCGTCACGCTTTCCGGCGCCCCGCCCGAGGTTTCTGAGGATGGCTAAACCGGCAATCGTCTTCGTCTGCGCCGACTGCGGCGCCGAGACCCTCAAATGGCAGGGTCAGTGCCCGCAATGCGCGCAATGGAACACCCTGGAGCAGCGGACCGTGGTCGCGTCGCCCGGCCGCGCCGGCGGCTGCCGCGCCGCCGTCGACGGACCTGGCCGAGCTTGCGACGGGCGAGCTTCCCGCGCCTCGAGACGGGCATGGGCGAGCTGGACCGCGTCCTCGGCGGCGGGCTGATTCCCGGGTCGGTCACGTTGCTAGGCGGCGAGCCGGGCATCGGCAAATCCACGCTGCTGCTGCAGCTTGCGAACCACGCGGCCCGCGTCACCCCGACGCTGTACCTGTCGGCCGAGGAATCCGCGGCGCAGATCGGCGTGCGCGCCCGGCGCCTCGGCGTGGCCGGTTCGCACCTGCGCGTGGTCGCCGACACCGATCTCGAAGCCATGATGGCCCGCGCCCGCGAGGAGGGCGTGAAGCTGCTCATCGTCGATTCCATCCAGACGGTGCAGCTCGCTCTCGATCGGCACCGCGGCCGGCGCCATCACGCAGCTCAAGGAATGCACCGCGCAGCTGGTGCGCTTCGCCAAGAGCACGGGCGTCAGCGTCGTCATCGTCGGCCACGTGACCAAGGACGGCGCCATCGCAGGTCCGCGCGTGCTCGAGCACCTGGTCGACACCGTGCTGTATTTCGAAAGCGATGCATCGAGCCGCTTTCGCAACGTGCGCGCCACCAAGAACCGGTTCGGCTCGGTGGGCGAACTGGCGTTCTTCCACATGGGCGAGCAGGGCCTGCGCGAAGTGCGCAACCCGTCGGCGATCTTCCTGGCGCGCTCCGGCGCGCCGGCGCCGGGCAGCATCGTGACCGTGACGCGCGATGGCCGCCGGCCGCTGCTCGTCGAGTTGCAGGCGCTGGTCGATCGCATGCGTTTCGGCTCGCCGCGGCGCGTGGCGCAGGGGCTCGACGCGCAGCGCGTCGCCATGTTGTTAGCCGTGATGAATCGTCACGCCGGCGTTTCGCTGCAGGAGCACGACGTGTTCGTGAACCTGGTGGGCGGGCTCGAGGTCACGGAGACCGCCTGCGATCTGCCGGTGGCGCTGGCGCTGGCGTCGAGCCTGGCCGACAAGCCCATCGCGCAGTCGACTGGTGGCCTTCGGCGAAATCGGCCTGACGGGCGAGTTGCGTCCCGTGGCCTATGGCGAAGAGCGGCTGCGCGAGGCGGCCAAGCAGGGATTCACGACGCGCGCTCGATCCCGAAGGACAACGCGCCGCGCACGCCCATCGAGGGCCTGCGCGTGCGCGAGTTCACGCGCGCTCGACGACGCGCTGAAAGCTCGCGCTCGGCTGACGAGCCGCGGTCAGTCGGCGGCCGTGCCGCGTGGGCGCGCCGGCGCGCGCACCGTGCGGATGGTGTTCTCGCCGATCTGCAGCACCTCGAACTGGTATTCGCCGACTTCGACGCGGTCGCCGGCTTCCGGCAGCGTTTCGAGCTGCTCGACCAGCAGGCCGTTCAGCGTCTTCGGTCCGTCGGTGGGCAGCTGCCAGCCGAGCGAGCGGTTGAGCGCGCGAATCGTGGCGCTGGCATTGACGATGAAAACGCCCGGCGCTTCGCGATGCACGTGCTTGTGCGTCACCGTGGCCGGATCGGTCGTGAACTCGCCGACGATCTCCTCGAGGATGTCCTCGAGCGTGACGAAACCCTGGATGTCGCCGTATTCGTCGACCACGAACGCCATGCGGCGGCGATTGCGCTGGAACTGGTTGAGCTGCACGGTGAGCGAGGTGCCTTCGGGCACGAAGTACGGCTCGCGCGCGCGCGCGAGCTCGATCAGCCGTTCGCGCGTCAGCGTATCGCGCGCCAGTTCCTGCGCCACGCGCTTCATGTGCACGATGCCGACCAGGTTGTCGAGATCGCCTTCGTACAGCGGCAGGCGCGTGTGCGGTGTCTGGCGCAGCTGGTCGAGGATGTCTTCCCAGTTGTCGTCGGCGTTGATCGACGCGATTTCCTGGCGCGGGATCATGATGTCGTTCACCGTCACGTGCTCGAGATCGAGGATCGACAGCAGCATCTGCCGGTGGCGCGTGGGAATCATCGGCCCGGCTTCGGCCACCACCGAGCGCAGTTCGTCGGGCGACATCGCCTGGCCGCTCTCGCGTCACGCGGCTTCACGCCGAACAGCCGCAGGAATCCGTACGCCGCCTTGTTGGTGAACCAGCGTGATCGGCGTCATCACGAACACCAGCACCTTGTAGATGTAGGTGGACGACAGCGCCACCGGATCGGGCTTGAGTGCCGCGTAGATCTTCGGCGCGAGCTCGCAGAACACGATCATGAAGATCGCCAGCACCGACGATCGTCACGGGTATCGGCGTGTTCGTAGCCGGTGCGCTGCGCCAACAAGGTCGCGATCGAGGACGCCGCGACGCTCGCCAGCGCCAGCACGACCAGGTTCGCGCCGAGCCAGCTTTCCGGCTTCGAGAGCAGCGCGTCGAGCGCCTTCGCGGTGCGTTTGCCGGCCTTGGCCGCCGCGCGGATCTTGTAGCGATTCGCCGACAAGCATCGCCACTTCGGTTCCCGAGGAAAACGCGATCGAGCAGCAGGAGAACGACGAGCGCGATGCCGAGGATGCAACGAGGGTGCGTTTTGCATATGCCCCATAGCATAGGGCTTCTATAATCCCGCCCCTATGGCACTTTTTGAGAACCTGACGGCGCGGCTTGTCCCGCACCGTCGACACGCTGCGCGGCCGCGGCCGCATCACCGAAGAAAACGTCGGCGAGTCCTTGCGCGAAGTGCGCATGGCGCTGCTCGAGGCCGACGTCGCACTGCCGGTGGTCAAGACCTTCATCGAGCGCGGTGAAGCAGAAGGCGCTGGGCGCCGAGGTCACCGCCAGCCTCTCGCCCGGCCAGGCTTTCGTCGGCATCCTGCACAAGGAGCTGGTCGCGCTCGATGGGCGGCGAGCGCGCGGCGCTTCGAGTTGCGCGCGCAGCCGCCGGTGGTCGTGTTGTTAGCCGGCCTGCAGGGCGCGGGCAAGACCACCACCGCCGGCAAGCTCGCGCGCTGGCTCATCGAGTCCCACAAGAAACGCGTGTTGTTAGTCAGCACGGACGTCCGCCGTCCGGCCGCCATCCTGCAGCTGCAGCGGCTGGCGGAGCAGGTGGGCGCGGGATTCTTCCCGACCGACGGCAAGCAGAAGCCGGCGGACATCGCGCGCGACGCGCTCGGATGCGGCGCGCAAGGGCGTCTACGACGTGCTGATCGTCGACACCGCGGGCCGCCTGCACGTCGATGCCGAGCTCATGGAAGAGGTGAAGCGAAATCGAGCGCGCCGTGGAAACCCACGAGCGGCTGTTCGTCATCGACGCCATGGCCGGCCAGGACGCGGTGAATTCCGCGCGCGCGTTCGGCGCGGCGCTCGATCTCACCGGCGTCATCCTCACCAAGGCCGACGGCGATGCGCGCGGTGGCGCCGCGCTGTCGGTGCGCGAGGTCACGGGCAAGCCCATCGTGCTGGTGGGCGTCGGCGAGAAGCTCGATGCGCTCGAGCCCTTCGATGCCGAACGCATGGCTGGCCGCATCCTCGGCATGGGCGACGTGGTCGCGCTGGTCGAGCAGGTGCAGAAGCAGGTCAACGTCGAGGAAGCCCAGAAACTCGCCAGAAGGTGGCCAAGGGCAAGGGCTTCGACCTGGTCGACCTCAGAGCCAGCTCGAGCAGCTGCAGAAAATGGGCGGCGTCGGGGCGCTGATGGACAAGCTGCCCCAGGCCGCCATGACAGGGCGCAGCCCTGCCCGCCGATCAGGGCGACAAGGACGTCCGCCGGCAGATCGCCATCATCAATTCCATGACCCGCAAGGAGCGGCGCAACCCGGGCCTGCTCGACGGCTCCCGCCGCCGCCGCATCGCAGCCGGGGCCGGGGTGCAGGTCCAGGACGTCAATCAAGCTCATGAAGCAGTTCATGGAAATGCAGAAAATGATGAAAAGCATGGCCGGCGGGCGCATGAAGCGCATGCTCCAGGCCTTCGAGGGCGGAGTGCCCCGGGCTTCCCCGGCCAGTAGCGAAAACTCCCTTTCCTAACCCATTGGTTTGCGTAGAATCCGCGCTCTTTTTTGGCCGGCCGGGACGGGCAATTCGCCCCGGGGCTACGCAACTTGAAGGTTTATTTACATGGTGACAATTCGTCTGACCCGCCGCGGTGCCACTAACACGCCGTTCTATCACGTCGTGGTGACCGACAGCCGCAAGCGCCAGGGTGGCAAGAGCCTGGAGCAGGTCGGTTTCTTCAACCCGAAAGCGGTGAAGAACGAGACCAAGCTCAAGCTCGACATCGCGCGCATCGACTACTGGCTGTCGAAGGGCGCGCAGCAGTCCGATCGCGTGAAGAATCTGGTGACGACGTTCCGCAAGGCGAACGCCTGATCAGCCGATCGACTCGAGGCGGCGCGGTGGAGTAAACCGCGCCACGATTGGAAGTCGGCAGATTGGGAGCGGCGCACGGAGTGCGCGGCTGGTTGCGGGTGCAGTCGTACACCGACCCGCCGCAGCGACTGTTCGAGTGGTCCAGCTGGCAACTGCAGGCAGCGCAACGGGGCCACGCCGCGAAGCGAAGTTGTTAGAGGCGCGGCCGCAGGGCAATGGCTGGATCGCGCGGCTCGAGGGCGTCGAAGAACGCGACGCGCGCGAGCCGGTTGACGCGGGCAGATGATTCTCGTCGAGCGCGAAGCGCTGCCACCGGCCGAGGGACGCGAGCACTATCGCGACGACCTGGTCGGTTTCGAGGTGAAGAATCTGGAAGGTGCGGTGCTGGGTGCGGTCGATCATTTCGTCGACACGCCGGGCAACGCGGTGATGGTGATCAAGGGTGAGCGCGAGCACTGGGTTCCGGTGACCGCGCAGCACCTGCGCAGCGTCGACAAGGATACGCGCACGGTCTGATCGTGGATTGGCCCGAGGATTTCTGACACGACTCATGCGCATCGAAGTCGTGACATTGTTCCCCGAGCTGATCCAGCAGGCGCTGAAAGTTCGGCGTGCTGGGCCGGGCGGTGGAGCGCGGTATCGTGTCGGTGGGTTGCGAAGACCCGCGCGCGCATACCCGCGACGTACATCGCACGGTGGACGACCGGCCTTATGGCGGCGGGCCGGGCATGGTGCTGAAGCCGGAGCCGATGTCGGCGGCGATCGACGCCGCGACGGCGCGGCAGCCGGCAGGGTCGCCGCGCATATATATGTCGGCGCAGGGCGTGCCCTTCACGCAGGCGCTGGCGCAGGAATTTTCGAAGCTGCCGGGGCTGACGCTGGTGGCGGGGCGATACGAGGGACTCGACGAGCGGGTCATCGAATCGCGCATAGATAGAGAAGTGTCGGTGGGCGATTACGTGCTGTCGGGGGTGAATTCCCGGCGCTCGTGGTCATCGATGCGGTGGCGCGATTGTTGCCCGGGGTGCTCGGGGACGAGCGCTCCGCGGTCGAGGAGTCTTTCGACGAAGGGTTTGCTCGACTGGCCGCATTACACGCGGCCGGTGGAGTTCGAAGGCCGGACGGTGCCCGAGGTTCTGCAGGGCGGGCACCACGCTGACATTCAGCGCTGGCGGTTGAAGCAGGCGGTCGCGCGAACCTGGTTGCGCAGGCCAGATTTGATTGCACGGGGTGGATTGCCGGCTGATGCGGCGAAACTCCTCGACGAATTTCTCGCTGAACGCGAAGGTGACGAGACATGGCTAACATCATTCAAGAACTCGAAAAGGCGCGCATGACGCGCAAGCTCCCGGACTTCAATCCGGGCGACACCGTGGTCGTGCAGGTCAAGGTGAACGGAAGGCGATCGCGAGCGCGCGCAGGCTTACGAAGGCGTGGTCATTGCCAAGAGCAACCGCGGCCTCAACTCCTCGTTCACGGTGCGCAAGATTTCGCACGGCGAAGGCGTGGAGCGCGTGTTCCAGACGCACAGCCCGTCGATCAGCGAAGTCGCGGTCAAGCGCCGCGGCAGCGTCGCGTCGCGCCAAGCTGTACTACCTGCGTGATCTGTCCGGCAAGGCCGCGCGCATCGAAGAGAAGGTCTAACTTCTTGAGCAAGGCTTCGGCGACATGATCGGCCGGATCTTCGTCGGCATCTGGCGTGGCCTCGACGGGCTGCGCAAGTTCCTGCACCTGGTGGTGCTGCTGACGATCTTCGGCTTTGTCGTCGGAGCCCTGCGTACTTCGATTCCGCACATCGCGGACGCGTCCGCGCTGGTGCTCGCGCCCAAGGGCGAGATCGTCGAGCAGCTGCTCCGGCAGCCCGGTGGACCAGGCGCTGGCGCGGGTGCAGGGCGACGCGCAGGCGAAGAAACCCTGCTCTGGGATCTCGTCGACGCGCTCAAGGCCGCGAAGAAAGACGCGCGCATCGCCGCGGTGGTCCTCGATCTCAACTACATGTCGGGCGGCGGGCAGCCCACGCTCGCGGAGTTCACCGCGGCCATCAAGGACTTCCGCAGCTCGGGCAAGAAGGTGGTGGCGCATGCCACTTCGTTCTGCAGGAGAGCTACTACGTCGCCGCGGCGGCCGACGAGATCTATCTCGATCCGCATGGGCCTCGTCGGCCATCGACGGCTACGAGCGCTATCGCACGTACTACAAGGATCTCTTCGACAAGCTCGGCGTCGAGGTCAACCTGTTCCGCGTCGGCGCCTACAAGAGCGCCGCCGAAGTCTACGTGCGCACCGACATGTCGCCCGAAGATCGCGAGGAAAGCCTCGCGTACCTGAACGCGCTGTGGCTCAGCTACCGCACGGCGGTGGCCGAAGCGCGCGGCCTCACGCCCACCGACATCTCCGACTACGTCGCCAATCTCGTGCCCGCCATGCTGGCGGCGAAGGGCGATGCCGCCAAGGTGGCGCTCGACGCGAAGCTGCGTCACGGGCCTCAAGTCATCGCTCGACGTCGAGCGGCGCATGGTCGAGCTCGTGGGCGGCGATTCGCCGAAGAAGACCGAAGAGAGAAGTCGAAGCGGACGAGAGCGACGCCGGCGAGTCGTACAACTCCACCTCGCTCGAGGATTACCTGCGCGTGGTGCAGGCCGAGAAGCGCGCGCGCGGCGCGGCAAGGACAAGATCGGCGTGATCATCGCCGTCGGGCGAAATCCTCGATGGCTCGCAGCCGCCGGGAACGGTGGGTGGCGAGACCGCCGGCCGAGCTCATCCGCGAGAGCGCGCGACGATGACGACGTCAAGGCCATCGTGCTGCGGGTAGATAGCCCGGGCGGCAGCGTGTTCGCCTCCGAGCAGATCTATCGCGAAGTGCGCGCCGCGCAGGCAGACGGCAAGCCCGTCGTCGTGTCGATGGGCGATCTGGCCGCCTCCGGCGGCTATTACATCGCGGCGTCGGCCGACGAAATCTGGGCGCATCCGGCGACCATCACCGGCTCCATCGGCATCTTCGGCGCCATTCCCGACGTTCCAGAACACGCTCAAGAAAATCGGCGTGAGCGTCGACGGCGTGGACACCACCAACTCTTTCGGGCCAGGCTGCGCATCGACTCGCCCGCTCGGCGAAGACGCCGGGTGCTACTGCAGTCATTCATCGAGCGCGGCTACGAAGAATTTCCTCGCGTGGCGGGCGCAACGGCGCTGGCGCCGCGACCAGCGTGCAGCGATTGACGCAGGGCCGCGTGTGGATCGGCACCGATGCCAAGAAAAACTGGCCTGGTCGATCCCGCCCCCATTGGTTGTCGGATGAGGCACCGCCAAGTCGGCGCGAGCGCGCGGAGCTCGACCGGCGACGGTGCGAGGTCGAATGTCGAGCCCGGGCTGATCCTGGGCTGAATCGCTCGCGCTGCAGATCAGGTCTGGTTCGCGACGAACTTCGTCGGCGACATCGTGCCGCGCACATCCCCGCTGCGGTGGCTCGCGCGGTAGCGAGCCCGCTGCAGCGAGCTCACGCGCTGGTCGCGCATGAATGCACAACCGCGCCAACCCTGGTGACAGTGTACTGACGTTTCAGGGCGCGGAATACATTCTTACTGGCGGAGCAGGCGTCCTGCCGCGCGTCGACCAGTCGAGGATGACCTTCCCTCGACTGACTCGAGCCCATGGTCTCGAAGCCGCGCTGGAATTCCTGGATGGGGAAGTGGTGCGTGATCACCGGCGTGATGTCGAGCCCGGCCTGCAGCAAGCGCCGCCATCTTTGTACCAGGTCTCGAACATCTCGCGGCCGTAGATGCCGCGCATGTTGAAGTCCCTTGAAGATCACCTGGTTCCAGTCGATGGCCGTCTCGCCGGGCGGGATGCCCAACAGGGCGACGCTGCCGCCGTGGTGCATGGTGCGCAGCATGTCGCGGAACGCGGTCGGGATTGCCTGGACATCTCGAGACCCACGTCGAAGCCCTCCTGCATGCCGAGTTCCTGCATGACGTCGTCGAGTTTCGCGCGCGTGACGTTCACGGCGCGCGTGGCGCCCATCTTCGTTGCGAGGCCCTAGCCGGTAGTCGTTGACGTCGGTGATGACCACGTGCCGCGCGCCGACGCGCTTGGCGATCGCGACCGCCATGATGCCGATCGGACCGGCGCCGGTGATCAGCACGCCTTCACCCACCATGCTTGAAGGCGAGGGCGGTGTGCGTGGCGTTGCCGAACGGATCGAGGATGCTGGCGATGTCGTCGGCGACGCGCGTCGGGCAACTTGAACGCGCATTGCTGGCGGGAATGCGCAGTACTCAGCGAAGCAATCCCTGGCGGTCCACGCCTACGCCCACGGTGTTGCGCAGCAGATGGCGGCGGCCCGGCGCGGCAGTTGCGGCAGAAGCCGCAGGTGATGATGGCCTTCGCCCGAACACGCGGTCGCCGAGGGCGAAGCCGCGCACCTCGCTGCCCATGTCGACGATGCGGCCGAAGTACTTCATGGCCTACGGCCATGGGCACGCGAGATGGTCTTCTGCGCCCAGGCATCCATTGAAGATGTGTATGTCGGTGCCGCAGATCGCGGTCTTGGCGATCTTGATGAGCACGTCGTTCGGACCGACCTCCGGTACCTCGATGTCCTTCATCCAGATGCCGGGTTTGGCGCTTCGCTCTTGACGAGCGCTTTCATTGCGATCAACTCCAGCTCGCGACCTACCTTGATGAAGGCCGCGAGCGCAGTCGAGCTGCGTGTCGCTCAAGCCCGCCGGACATCTGCGTGCGGATGCGCGCCTCGCCCTTCGGAACCACGGGAAAGGAAAAGCCGATCACGTACACGCCTTCGCCGAGCAGGCGGTCGGCGAAGCCAGTCGGCGCAGCGCCGCATCGCCGATCATCGACGCGGGATGATGGGGTGCTCGCCGGGCAGTAGCTTGAAGCCGGCGCCTGCATGCCCGCACGGAATCGCTTCGCGTGGCGCGAACAGGGTGTCGCGCAGTGCCGGGCATGTTCTCGACCAGATCGAGTGCGCGCAGCGTGACCGCTGCCACTACCGGGCGGAATGCTGTTCGAGAACAGGTAAGGCGCGAGCGCTGGCGCAGCCAAGCGATGGCGTTGGCCTTGCCGCTCGTGTATCCGCCGCTGCCGCCGCCCAGCGCCTGCCGAAGGTGCCGGTCAGGAAGTCGATACGATCCGCGACGCCACAATGCTCCGGCGTGCCGCGCCCGTCGGCGCCCATGAAACCGGTGGCGTGCGAATCGTCGACCATGACCAGCGCGCCGTACTTGTCGGCGAGATCGCAGATCTCGCGCAGCGGTGCGATGCTGCCGTCCATCGAGAAACACGCCGTCGGTGGCGATGAGCCGCGTGCGGCAGTCCTGCGCGTCCTTGCAGGTGCTGCTCGAGCTCGGCCATGTTGCGGTTCGCGTAGCGCAGGCGCCGCGCTTTGCAGAGCCGGATGCCGTCGATGATGCTGGCGTGGTTCAGCGCGTCGGAGATGATCGGCGTCCTGCTCGCCCAGCACGCGTTTCGAACAAGCCGCCGTTCGCGTCCCAGCACGGACGAATAGCAGGATCGGTGTCCTCGGTGCCGAGAAGCGCGACAGCGCCGCTTCCGAGCTGCTTGTGCACCACGTCTGCGTGCCGCAGATGAAACGCACCGAGGCCATGCCGTAGCCGGAAGCGGTCGATGGCGCGGTGCGCCGCCTCGCGGATGGCCGGGTGGCTCGCGAGGCCCAGGTAGTTGTTAGCGCAGAGATTGATGACGTCCGCGTCGTTGGCGCGAATCTGGCCGCCCTGGGGGCTGGCGATCACGTCGCTCGGACGAGGCCTTGTTGGCGAGAGCTCGTCCAGAGCTGGGTGTCGAACCGCTGGTAGAACGAACGGGTCCACGGGAACCTCGGGTAGGGTGAAGTTGGCGCAATTATACACGCCGTGAGCATGCAAACCGACAGATCACGAGAACGCGCAGGGCGCCGAAGGCGGCGGCACCGACGCTGCGCATCGACCGCTGGCTCTGGTGCGCCCGGCACTTCGAAGTCGCGCCCGCTGGCGGCCGGGGCGGTGTCGGGTGGCAAGGTCCAGGTGAACGGCATCGGGTCAAGCGCGCATGCTGTGCGCGTGGGCGACCTGCTTGATCTCGCGCTTGGTTGCTTCCGAATGCGAGGTCCTGAAGCTCCTGATCATGTGGCGCTGCCCAGAAGGCATGGCTAATGATAACATGCGTGTTCTGGTGTGGCATGCTTAGAATGAGGAGCCATGCGGGCGGCCTAGTACCTGCCGAATCCCGGCTGGCGGCGCGTTTTTGCAGCCAGCCCGCTCGAACGGCCTGACGTGCACCACGGTGGTGGCGTCAGCTGCAGCGCCCGTGCTGACGCGACGACGATCGGGCTGGTATGACTGAACCATCACCGCGCTACCGCGGTTGCTTATCTTCCTTGCGGGTTCTTCCCGACCAACGCGCGCTCATCGGCGGAGTTCGTCATGTCAGCAGATCTTCGCACCGAGGCGACACGCTGCCGGATACTTGCTCAACGTCGTGATGTTTGAAATCTCGGGACGCCTACTACCGCTGGCGTTGGTGTACTGTTCGTGTTCATCATGACCGACAGGTGTGCTGCCATCAACGAATATTTCGGCGTGCGCGGGTGGTGCGGCTCATCTCGTGGATCGGCGTGGTCGGCTCATCGCCTGCGCTTTGCTGCGTATGCGGCGATCTTTGCTGGCGCCGGGCCATTTCCCTGGGTTGACGTAACAAGGCATACGGGCGTGCCTGACATCCAGAAGGCCTTTCACGATCATCTTGCCAGGCTCGTATCTATTTGCGGGTTCACTGTTGCCTCTTCAAGGCCAGCTCATCGACGCGTCATTTCATCATCCGCGCATGACCAGGATGTTTGCGGTGGCCAGCGCGCCACCGCATCCACTGGGGCGGTGTCGCAATCGCTCGACAGCTTCATCGTGTTGTACATCGCGCTAATGGTATCAGTTGCAAAGACTTGGTCAGATTCCGCGGTGGGGGCACCGTCAATCATGCCTACAGATGCGCGGCATCGTGTTGATCCTGTTGTTGTACTGGCGCGGGTATTCACGCCTACTCAACGATGGCGAGGCGGAGCGGCTGAAGGAAGCGGCAAGGACGCCATTGACTTTGCCCGCAAGGTCCGATCTATGGCCGCAATTCGGCGAACAGCCACGCGCGCGCGCAAACCCCAGTCGCGCTTGAGCGGCGTCGACACGGAGATTCCCAGTGCCTCGAAGCTTTCGTTCGGTGAGGCCGGTGGTGAAAGCAAAGCCCGCCAGACGCGCGGCAGCTCACGCGGATCCACCTGACCAGCGCGCAGCGCAGGGTCACCCACAGAGTACCTGCGGTCTTGATCCGGCGCAGAGGCAGGTGATCGGCTTACGCCCGACAGGGAGTCGGCGACGCGCTGCCCCTGTCGCTTGTTGGCGCTTTCGCGCGCGCGTGCGTCGACCAGGATGCGCCGCATCCGTTGGCCACCGCGGCGAAGAAATGTGCCCGATTTCTGCCGTCGTTGCGCTTCGCTGCCGATCGCCCAGGTCTCGCGCACCAGCGCGGTGGGTTGCAGGGTGTGACCGGCGCGCTCTGATCTGAGGCAGTGTGCAGTGTCGGCGGTGCACTGGGGTAGATAGCTGCGACGAGGCGCGGTGCGGCGTCGCGGTTGCCGCCGCGCAGCTCCGGCAAGAAGAACGCCGATTTCGTCATCTGATCCGTCATTGCGCGAGCAGAGCAGGCCAGTTGGCGATCAGCGTGAGCGGCGCCGCGTGTCCGGCGACATTTGCACGATGGCGAGAATGTTGGCCATCCGGCGCGTCAGTCGTGCGTGAGCTGCGGCCCCATGGTGTGATCGAACAGTGCGCGCACCGCGCCCACGCGTCGACTCGATCCGCGTGCAGCGTGATCCGCCAGGACATGAGCTTATCGGCCTGCGAGATGAATACGAGCTCACGGGCTACTTCGTTTCTGGTTGTAGCGCGGGTTGAGCGCGCGCCATGCGTCACCAGCCACTTGCGTCCCGGGCCTGAAACGGCGCGACGAACAACCTCTCGCCGCGTCTGACTCGTTTGCCATGAACGCACCCAGCGCCCGTCGGGTGATATCTCCCCCGAAGCGCTAAGCGCATAGCCGAGGCGGAACGGTTGCCCCTTCGGCTTGACGGTAACACCGCTGGGCGACCAGCTCAGCGGCTCCTTGTCGGGTCGTCGATCAGCAATGGTGGCGGCAGTGGTGCCACTCACCGCTTTGCGCAGCAGCACGAGGTGGCTCCCCGCGTTCGGTCGCGAACACGATTTCCCTGGCTGTCTGGCGTCCAGATCGCGGCGTGACGAATGTTACTGAAGGTGAAGCTGCCGTGGTGCGCAAACCACGAGCAATATCGAAGACATACAGGTCACGCACGTCAGGCTCAGCGGAGCTTCGGAGACCAGCGCCCGCCGTCCGTCCGGCGAGATCCGCACATCGGCGTAGTCCGCGGGTGTTCCGAGCGCGCCGAGTAGTTTGCCCAGGCGGTCGTAACGCTCATGGTCGAGACCGGGCGTCGCGTCGCGCTGGTAGAGCGCGCCCGCGGTTTGACGCTGAACGCCCCTTTGAACGGCGCGTTATTGATGCGCACTTGCTGGCAGTGACCGGAAGCTCGCGTCCGGCTACGATGCCGCGGCGCGCATCAAAGGCCTGGGCTACTCAGCGCGGATCGTGCACGAACCATTACTGATCGCCGGCGAATTGCACGACCGATGCTCGACGCCGACGCGTCACGCCGGCATCGAGCGATGAGATGAACGTCCGCGCAATGCCGCTAAGCCTGGAGCGCGAGACATAGACGAAGTTTCGCCGCTGGTCGGGCAGGTAGAACTTCCGGTTGATGTTGAACACCTCGCCGTCGTTTTTCTGACGATCGTGGTGAGCGGTGCCGGTGTTCCGCCGCTCGCCGGCACCGCCGCGTGAGTTGCCCGGAAATCTGCGTGAAGCATAACACGTCCGCCTTTCGTTCCAGGCGCCGCCTGACAGGGCGCCATCGCAGCGTGAAATCGAGTTCGACGTCGACCTTCTTTGACGCCGGCTGGTCCTGCACGAAGGCGAGCCAGCGGCTGCCCTGGGCGACCAGAAGACCGACTGCGCGTCACGCGTGTTCCCGAGCGCCGCGCTCTATCGTACCGGAGCGATGCGCCACAGTCGCGTATGGCCGGTCGAATCGCTGGTCACGAACGCTAAGATCTGGCAACCATCCGGTACACAGCGCGAGCGTCGCGCCACCACCGGAAGGTGCTGTGCGCCAGGCCGTGCCTGGCAAAAGCGTGGATGGCACTGCGAACCACGGGTGGCCGATTCCGCGGCCTGATGCGGCGAGAGCCACCCCATGGAAAGCGAGGCAGCCGCGGCGACTATCCACGCTGAATCTGCGTTGCCGGATCGCGTGCGACGGGCCTCGACGCCGGGGTTCGGCGAGCCGTCAGAGTGCATCGGCGATATCGGCGAGCCGGCGTTCGCGATCCTGGGTGAGACAGCGTCGCAGCAGCCGATGAACTATGTCCAAAGGCAGCAGCGACCAGTCACCGCGCGACCGCGGCGAGCACGTTTTGCGACGTCCTCGCCCGCTATGACGCACAGCATCTCTAGAACAGGATGCAGCCAGGCCCAGATGTCGGTGCGCTTGTCGACGCGCTGCGGGCCTGCTGTTTCACCCATAACGCGCTGTGCCAGATCATGCCCACCCCGCGGCGTGGTTGCGTCGCTGTGTGAATCGGTGCCTGTGTCGCTCGGTGCTTCCGCGCGTAAGTTCGAAGTCGAGAATCCACGACACCGTCGGCGCGCAGCTTGATGTTCGCGGGTTTGAAGTGATGCACGACGCGCACGCGCGCAGCCAGCGCATCGGCGGTGGGCGCGCGATGGCGAGCGTCTGTCGCTGGTAGTGTGCCGCGCGCGAGTTTTTCGCCGCTGCGGCGCCCTGGACGCGATCTTGCTGACGAGCACCGGTGGCGCAAAGATTCGTCGAGGCCGTAGAGGTCTGCAACAGGTATGATTGAGCGAGGCGAGAATCTGTGCGTAGGCGCGCGAGCCGCCGGATCCGTGAACGGCGCGGACAAGGCCAGCGCAAACCTCGCGCGGGCGCAGAACCTCATCGCGCGCACGGTACACCTCGCCCATGCGCCGCCGCCGACGCCCAACAACCCGCTGATCCGGTACGAGCCGATCGTGCGGCCACACAGCCCGGCGCGGCGAAAGTGCCGCGACTGCGCCGGCTTCAGGAAAGCGCCCGCGCGATCCGCGGCCGGTGAGCAGATGAGCGACCTCGCCGAGAGCTGATCGTCCTGGCGTGAGTGCGCGCAAAGCGCCGCTCAGCGCCCGGCGCGGCAGTTCGCGCAAGGTCCGAAAAGATCGCGCGCGACGTGGAGATGGTCGCCTGGGCGCCCAGTCTGGGCGCGGCGCAAACGCGGTCTGCGAGCGTTTTGCCGCGGCCTTGCGCTTGTATCCACGGAAAGCACCGTACGTAACTCTGCGGGGCCGCCGGGCGTGTGATTTTTGTCCGCGTGAAAAGGAGGGAGCTCATGGTAGCTACGCCCGCTGCTGCTGGTCCCGGTCTGCGCAGCCGGTTGTCATCGACGCAGGTGCCGGTGTCCCGCCGGAAGTCCCGGAAGTGGTGGTCGAGACGTGGAAACGTGCGTCGACGGCTGATCAAAGGATGGCACTGACGGCCGTCCGGTCGAGCGCTGGCGCTGGTCGCCCCGCAGGGGTCACGAACGAGAGCGCAAATGGCGACTGGATGTCGCGCGCGAGCCGTTGCGCTGCACCGCTTTCCCGCTGGACTCGGTGAGTTCATGCACACGCTCGTGCCGCAGGGTCCGGGTTTGCTGATAACGCTGGGAGTTCGTGGGAAGAGGCGTGCGCGGCGCTGAGTGAATGAGAGGTGCGCATCGTTTCTCCGCGCGCGAGTGGCAGCAGCAGACATCGATCGACATCGGCGTGCATCGGCGCGTGCTCGAGAGATCTGCATGACCTATCGGCAAAGGCCGTAAAATGAAGACGTTCGCCTGAGTCAGCATGCTCGCGGGTTTCGCAGCCTGGGCGATGCCGCCGCGGCCGAGATCGCTCAGCCGAACGACAACCGCGCCGGCTGGCCATGCACCGCGGAGCTGCGCCTGGCGCTCGAAGCGTAGGGCACGCTGGTGTCCCGAGAATCACGGGGTACCGGCTTCGACGTCCAGGCATTTGCGGAAGCGGGGGCGGGTGACGCAGGTGCCCGACCATTGATCTGTAAGCGAAGGCACGCGAATCGTCGCCTCGATCTCACAACTGGTCAAGATTGCGCTGCATGGTTTTCATGCGCTGCCCGATGATGCAAGCGTGAAGTCGTCGACATCGCGGGCGTCGGCGAAACGCGCCTTTCGATTTCGCAGCCGGCGCACCCGGCACCTACTACTACTGCGGGGAGTGACGATGCAGGTTTGGTACTTACGCCTCGGTCTACTACAGCGACGCTGTGCTCTCCGGAGCTCATCATCGATCCTCGCGGTGCCAGCATGCGCCAGGCGCGAACGCATCTTCGTGCTCGCGGCGATGCGGGCGTGATGCTGCGCTGGACGATCCGGCGAAACCCGGCGGGACAGGCCCTTACTGTTTGCGATCAACGGTCTTGCGTGGCCGTTCAGCGCGAACGTCTCAGCTATGACGTTGGCAAAAGCGGGCTGGCGCTGATCAACCCGACATGAACCCCATCCGGCTGCACATGCACGGCTTCTATTTCGGGATGTCACGAGCGTCGGTGACGGGAGCGGACACACCGCTTGCATCGGCGATGCCGCACGTATTCACGCAGCGCGTCGAGACGGGCGGCACGTGATCGCCCTGCGTGGACGCCGGATCGCGCGGCAACCGCTCTTTCACTGTCACATGCTGGCTCACATCGGCTCACCCAGCCTGCGGCCGCCGCCGGATACGATGCGCACGATCATGCGCATGTGGTATGGATCACGTGAGAGATGGGATGACCGGTCTGTGCTCGGCTCATCACCAGGAAGCCACGGCACGGCGTGACCGTGGCGCGCGCAACGAAAGCTTCAGAGAGGTCGCAAACTATTCGCAGGAGCAGCCTCGGCGATCTGGTGACACCGCGTCGGCTACGCACTGCAGGCACACGCGGCCGCCGCCCGATCGCAGCCGACATTCCGGGTCCGCTGCTCGTCATGAATGTTTGACAGCCGACTCGCGTCACGATCATGAATCGCACGCATTATCGCTGCGACGCCGGTGCATTGGCACGGGATGGAGCTCGAGAGTTATTTGACGGAGCGGCTGGGGCGGCGCGACCGCCGGCGGACCACGCCCGCGATCGCCCCGGAGACGTTCGTCAGATGACGCCGCCGCGCGCGGGACAAATTCATGTACCACACGCACTGGCACGACGAAGTGCAGCTCAAGTCCGGCAGCTACGGGCCGCTGGTCGCTTCGCCGCCTGAAAGACTATGACGTGAATATCGAGCGACTCGTCATCGTCGCCTGTCGCCGCTGCCCGGAATGCCGGAGCCCGTATTCGTGAACGGCGCTCGCGCTCGCGCTGCTCGAGATGCGGCGTCGGCACGACCTATCGCATCCGGTGCATGAACACTACCGCCAGTCATGTGAATCATTTCTGGTACGACTTGCCGCGTGGCGAGAGGCGCCGGTCATGCCTGGCGCAACATCGCGAAGGATGGCGTCATCTGCTGCCGGAACAGGTGGTGGTCACCGATCAGGTACACCCTCGCGGTGGGCGAGACACGCGATTTCGAGTACACGCCGGTATCGGGAAATCTGGTTGTCGAGATACGCCTCGCGCCGGACGGGCGCCTGCGCACGAGCATCGCGTGAAGCGTCCGGCGGCTAAGCCAGCGCAATGCGCGGCTCAGGAAGCGTGCGCGACGGTTTCACCTCACCGTCAGCCGTTGGCATCTACGAAGATGCCACTGTGCAGACCGTCCTCAGGTTGATGGCGTCGTGCCTTCCCCTCATCGCGCGGGCCTGAAGGCCCGCGCTGCGCGACGCTCGTGAATACATTCGTCGGTGCGTTTCGACGGTGCTGTGCGGCAGGACGAGCACGGAGTCTTGATCCCGGCGGCGTCGCGATGAACTCTTCCGTAGCCAGCGGAATCCAAGACGGCGCACGAACGTCACCGCCATTCACCAGAGGTAGTTCAGCGTCGCGCCGCCACCGCGTGAGTGCGCGACTGAAAATCGCAGACGCGATCCGCGCGCGCATCGGGCGTCCACGCGCCGCCCTCGACCAGGTCTTCCACGATAGCGCGCGCTTCAGCGCCGGTCCCATCGCAATGGTATCGGTGCGGCGTCAGGCAGTCGATTGGCGAGACACTCGCCGCGCCTGCGAGTGCCGCCTTTAATCCAGTCGGCGCGACGGCGAGAAACCGCCGGCAATCTCCGCGCAAGCGCGGACAATTTCGCGCGCGAAAACCGTGGCTGCCGCAGGATGAGAATGACGGAAGGGGCAGCCGCGCCGCGCGATGGCTGCACGCATCGTGCCGGAATTTCGTGGTGATTCGAACCCATCTGACTGGCTGCGCCTGAGACCCGGCAGGCGCCGGCGATGACCGATGGCGACATCGGCGGCGTGCGACATGAACGGTGCGGCGCTGAACCAGAAAGTCGCGAGCAGGCAGCCAAGCCGAAGCTTCATGCCAGCGAATACTACGCCAGTCCCGTGAGAAGGGATCAAGCCTGAATGATTTCCTTCGCGGATGCGCCCGTCCTGCGCTCCGCGCCGCCACACAGCATTGCAGGCGATCACCGCATGCTTCCCAGCCAAACCAGACACCATGAGCTGGCACCCACTCCCTGAGGCCACCGCCGCCGCGTTTCGCCAGGCTCTGATCAAGATCACCCGATCCATATCAACAGCGGTGACACCGCTGGCGACGGCAAGCACTCCGTAATGCGGACGGTGATGTCAAGTCGTTCACTTCGCTGAGGGGAGTGCCAGCAATACGTAACTGAACGAAGCAATACC
>ERZ1370068.6413-contig-5397_pt1 | contig 48001 bp, 76 predicted proteins | sample MGYA00561227_ERZ1370068 | MGnify/ENA primary metagenome ERZ1370068 (study PRJEB38410, sample SAMEA6850437) | metagenome | study: Metagenomic assessment of the ecological functions of the soil: analysis of the soil microbiota associated with the... | reverse complement strand
TTGTACTTCGTTCAGTTACGTATTGCTGTGAGGATCGGAACGAGACCGTCATCGTCGACGACGAAGGCCAGTGAAGCGTGTAGTGGTGCGTCGTCCGCCGCGGAGACGGAAGGTGATGCTGCTTCTTTGGCGGATCGCGCGCCAAGAACGCATTGTCGCGCGGATCGTGCACAGCGGTTCAGTATCTGCGCGAAGTCGTCGAGGTCTTCCTGAAACTCCTTGCTGAATGTGCGCCTGTGTCGCAAGAGGGTATCTAACGCAACAGCTGAAGTGGTGGTTCCACGCCCCGACAGGTCGGCGTCCTGCAGAATTACCGCAAGTTTGGCCCGGTCGAAGCGGTTCGGAAATGCCAGGAAATGTGAGAACCCGATAGTAGTGCGACGACCAACGTCCAACGGAAGGCTTAATCTCCGGACATCCATGCCCGCTTTGTGGCGCTTCAGTCCAGCGCGCGACGCTCCACAGGTCGGGGAGGCACGGTGAATCTGCGCCCGGCGCATGGTTACTCGGACTTGCCCAGCGCTCTGGCGATGCGGTCACTGAACGAGCCATCACCTTCAGATACCGTAACGACCAGACAGGTAAACCAGAGCATCGCGAAGAATGGTGGAAAATCATCATCGTCCCAGTGGCTTCCCAAGCAGTAGTCGCAGAAGCCCTGCCCAGGTCTTGAAAAGCTCCCGACGAACGCTGTTGACGAAGGCTTCGAGAACGGCGGACGCATGTGCCCGATCGACGTTGGCTACCCTCGCGAGCTCTTCCGGCGTCGCGGCAATACGTTCGATTGGAACGTCGCGGTCTTCTGGCGCTCGCGGTGCCAGAAATGCCCCAGTTTTTCGATTCCATTCGACGTAAATCCAGCGCTTCCATTCGGCTGTCGGAACGAACACGGTGCTCATGGTGATGAGGGCCGACGCCACAAAGTCAGACGTCGGTGCCGACGCGGGCCGAGGTATAGATGCATGAGCCTTAAAGCCGCCGTGAAAGACTCAGCGATGTTCGTCCCTCCACGTTCAGGGGACACCGCCGAGACAGACCGGCATGTATTCTGTCGCTTGAGGCAGATTGGGCGCCGCGTCGGATTCCGGAGCTGGAACCCTCGTGCGCAATTGGCGTCGATCATTCTGGAAGCCGTTGAGGCTGGCGGAGTGGGGCGCCGCTGGCGCACGAACCGGCCACGGCTCGGTCGGCTCGACTCCTCCCAGCCTCCGAGCTAGCGACGAAGTGAGTCTTCTCGGCTGACGAGCTATCTGAACCTTGTTTGCTGGCAGGCCGGCTCTAAGACACGAGCCGTCCGACTGGCGAACTTAAACAGAGCCCCAGCAGCTGCTGAGTTGGCGGAGGTATTCCGAAGATTGCGGCCCTGAAGTTGGCGGCGAATCTCACACCCTGGACGTCGCGAACCTCTCCCACGAATCCATCAGATCGCGACGCCGATCGAACAGGTCGGTCCGATTGTAGGCGGCCTCGGTCTTGTCCTTCACCGCGTGCGCGAGTGCGGCCTCACAAACGGCTCTAGCCACGTTCGTCTTTTCCGCCGACCAATCTCCGGAACGAACTGCGAAATCCGTGCGCGGTAACGTCATCGTGCCCCAGACGACGAAGGAGCATCAGAGACGCCATATTCGAGAGTGGCTTCTTTGAGGTGCGGCCGGGGAACGGGTAGTGCTCCCTGCCGCAATTGCTGCGCCTTCTCCAGAATCGACCGCGTTCCGACAGGGGCACGCGGTGCTCGCGTCCCGTCTTCATTCGAATGCCGGAATCACGTCAGACCTTGGCTGAGGATCGACTTCAGTGCATCGCGTTCCGGCACTGTCGTTAGCGCCAGCGTCAGGATCAACAGCTCGAAAGCGAGGCGTATCGACTCGCTCGCGTCTGCTGTTTGCAGGGCCGTGATGAACGCCGGCACCGACTGATACGGCAGCGCGGCGTGATGTTGCTGCTGTTCGCGGTGCTGGCAGCACTGTGGCGACGCCGGTGGCCGGGTTTGTCGCCCGCGCAATACCCCTGGGCTCGACACCAGTCGAATCACGCGCATCCGCTGGGCACTCGACGCGGATTCGGGCTACGAGCCAGATCTCGCCGAGCACCTTCAGCACGTCGGCGACGTGATGGCATCAACGCGCCGATTGCCGATCGTCAGGAAACACGTCGGCCTGGAGCAGAAGAGCGAGCCACTGTTCACGGTGCTTCATGTTCCGGAACGTGGCGCTGTGCGCGGCGATGCACCTGTGGCGGCTTCCTTGAACGTCGGCACTTTCCGACGCTTCTCTCTCGCCGTTCGGCCAATGGATCACCGCCCGCCCCGGGCGATTTTCACAACCGCGTAGCCTCCTCTCGCGCCTCGGCAAGCGAAACAGCTGTATGCGGAGCCGAGTCCCAGATCACACCGTCTGCCGGCGATGATGGTTCGCAGCATCCAGCGACGACTCCCCGATGGGTCGACGCGCAAATAGAGGCCGTTGCCGTCCGCGCCAGCGGCAGCTTCCATGTTTCGGACCCCGACAGCGTTGAGGGCGTTTCTCCGGATGGCGTCCGCGCGGTTCGTCACCTTGATGCGGGTCGTGTCTAGCGACGCAGCCACTACTCATCCCTCATCATGTCCCTCATATTGCCAGAGGGACGAGCGGGCTGAAATCACAAACGGCCGTAGGGTAATTTGCGAATTTAGGCCGCAATTTGCTGATTAGTAGACGTTGCTGGACGGCTATGGACGGTATTTGGCGGAAGGTGGGATTCGAACCCACGTGCCGGTTACTGACAACACGCTTTCGAGGAGCGCGCCCGTTACGAGCGCCTGACCGCATCTCCGATCGAGGATCGCTCGCGCACGATTCGCGCGGGAAGCGGACCTCAAATTATAGCCCACCGTTCACGGGTCAGCGTCGGACCCCACGTACTGGTACTGTTCACGGTCCGGCTGAAGCCGGACCACGCATGCGAAGTGCTGCTACCCGTCCGGCTGAAGCCGGACCCCACGACCGAAGGTCAGGATGATGCCGATCGTCGGACTGCGGCGGCTGGTAGATTGAATCAAGTTGCCGCAGGTGTCCGCGAAGACACCACGATCGTGACCGGACCCATCTTCCGTCGGCGGCTCGGTCGTGAAGACGCCACACCCTGCGCCTTCAGCCGCGCGCACTCCGCCGCGATATCCGGTGACCTCGAACGCCGCCAAAGGATGCCCTGCGCCAACATCGCCTCCTGAAACGCCCTGCCGGCGGGATTTCTCGTTCGGCTCCAGCGCAAGCTCGAGATCCACGTCGGTCACCTCAGGCGAGGCAACCGTGAGCCACCTGGGCACCGCCAACCGGAATGTTATTGTCTCGTCTGAAAGCCTAAGACCTCAGTGTAAAACTTCTCTGCCTTGTCCTGGTCATCGACCATGATGCTCGTGAGCTTGAGTTTCGCATCAGGTGCCTCGCTGTGGGAGTCGAACGCGGTCGAGTGTGACAGATGCACGCCGCTCGCGCTTTGCCCAAAACTGCGAACAAGCTGCCGCAGGCAGGCCGGCCATCAGGCTGAGACAGCCTGGAATCAGCGTGACGCCGGAGGGTTCCCGGCACCGCCACCATCGCGCGCACCCGGCGTCGTGCGCGGAGGGCGTCTCGCCCGACCCGGCGTGAACAGATCGCTGAAGCTTCCCAGGCTCGAAAGCCGACCTCCATACGAACACGTCGGTGACGGAATGCTGCCAAGCGCCAGGAGTCTGGCCCTGTCCAAATACGAACGAATCCGAAATTGATGCGGTGTGAGGCAAAGACCATCTCGACCGCCGGATGAAATGAAACGGCGAGGATCTCGACCTCTCGCGCCACGTCTCGATCGACAGCGCGGATCACCTCCCGCAACATCTCTCTCTGGCCCGGCACCGGCGCTGAAAATATCCGGGTCTCCAGCAGCGTGGCGACGATCCGGCTCGAAACCTGACAAACGCGATCGATCGCAGTTCCCGAAGCCGACGAACAGCGTTTCGGCGATCTATGGCGAGACGATGAGATCGAAGGCATCGCCGTCGCTCACAATACCGGAGGCAAACTCGAGGCGCAGCGGGGAGGCGTGTCGACGTCGATCAATAGCCGGCGCGCGGCGTCGAGAGCTCCGCGTTCGACGCCCTGCCGGGTGCGTTCATCACCCGAAGGGTCGCACCGTCCGCGATCCGGACCCTCGTCGAACACACCCCGCGCGATCGGTGAGCATTCCGAGGACGGTTTGGCGCTGCGATTCATCGAGCTCGCGCGTGGCATCGCCACCTTGATTCGGACCGTTTGCCCGTAAGACTCCCGCGGCCGACTTCGTCGAGCACGCGCCCGAGCTCCGCGTTCGACAGACTCGCCTCCTGCTTGAGCCGCGCCCGGAGACTCGACTCGAGGCGGGATCTTCCGAGCCCGGCCGCACGTCGACACAACGATACTGGCAAAGAAACCAAGGCTCCGACCCGCGGGATAGCCATCACGGACGTGAGACACGAAAGACGAACGTGTCTTCGTGGCGAGATCGAATTTCGTGGGGGTGACTCAGAGTCCAGACACACTCCACACAGAGTGGTGTGTAACAGCCCGCGTCAGCGGATCACGTTGACCGTGACGATAACGTTGTCGTACCGTGAACAACGAGCCGTCGCTCGCGACGCGCGGCGCACATAGAGTGCCCGGCTCCTGGAACGTGGCCTGCGCCACCCACTGCCTGCGTCCCGCTGGCAGCGCATCGGGAATCACGGCGGCGGTGACCACGGCGGAGTTGGCGTAGGCGCGCGTGTCCATCCACGTCTTCATCTGATCCGGAGCTGAACGGTGACGACGTCGCCGCCTTCCCGCGATACACGATCCACCAGGACAGGCGCAAGACCCGGACCGCTGCGCGCGGCCAGCAGCCGAGACCGGCCCCTCGGCGCTCGCAGCGGCTGGGGCATGCCCGCGTCCGCCGGCCACCTGCCCCGGCCGGGGCGTGCCCGCGCCCGCCGGACGCTGCGCCAGCCGGCGTTCCGACGGCGCACGGCCGGCAACGCTTCGCATGCCCGGCCGCAGTCCGCCGTCGTCTCCGCGCCGGCAGGTTGTCGGGATCGCCGGCGATCGCGACGAGCGACGAGCGGCTGGCCGACTTTCACGCTGCGCTGCGCCGCGCCTTCGACCTTGAGCTCCGGCGGAATGTTGGTCGCGCAGCTCGTCGCGCAGGCTGCCGTTGTCGCCGCCGACTTCGGTCGAGATCACCTGCTTGTCGATCTGGTAGTCGGTCTTGAGCGACGCGTAGGCCTTTTCGGTCTTGCCGTTCGCGGTGAGCGTCCAGATCAGTTCTTTCGTTGCCGAAGTCCTTCGGGCACGCGCATCGTGAAGAGGAACGGATTGCGCCGCGGATAGAAATGCGTCGGCTGTCCCTGATCGGGACCGCCGGGCTCGATGTTGTTGTCGGGACCGATCGGAATGTCGAACTCCTGCAGCCAGTTCGTGTTCATGTAGCCGAAGAACATCGTGAACGACCCGTCGTCGTTCGGCATCCAGCCTTCGTAGGCCGGCGAGACGCTCTGGCCGCTCGAGTACGTGAACCGCGTCTGCGCGCGCGGCGACCTGAAACGACGGAGCCGCCACCGCGAAGCGTGAGCGACGACGCAGCCGCATCATCACTGATTGCGCCCCTGCTGGTCCCGGTGCTTCGCAGTCGTCGGCGCGGCGCGTCGGCGGCGCCCAGCACAGCGGGCAGCCGATGTCGTAGTCGTTCCGGCTCTTCATGTTCGTGCCGGCGCCTGGCCATCTCGGCCTGGAACTGTTCGTCGGTGAGCGCCACCGAGTAGCCGAGATCGATGAACATGTTCGCGACCGAGCGCCGGCCGCCGCCGGCCCAGTTGCGCGGGTCGGCAGGATTCTTGTTGGCCGGCGTCGTGTCGAGGAAGCCGATCAGGTGGACGATCGTGCCCTTCGGCAGCAGCGGCGCGGCATCGTCGTCGTAGAGATACTGCTTCACCCAGTTGTGGTCGTAGCCGACGCAGTTGAGCTGTCTGGATGTTCATGGCCCCAGATCGCCTCGAGGCACATGCGCACGCCGGGCGCGTGCAGGTGCGGCTCGAACGCGATGATCTTGGTGTGCTCCTGCAGCGTCGGCGTAGGCGTGCAGCTCCTGATTCGCCGTGGTTCGGCTTCACGTCGATGTCGATGCCGTTGCCGAGCCGCAGCGCTCGAGCGGCGGTAGATCGGCTTGTAGCCCTTCGGGAAGAACTTGAACGCCGAACTCGAGATGCGCCTGTCGTCTCGTGGCCGTTCGCGTGCAGATGTGCCCGGCGCTCAGCGTCAGCGACGGAGTTGGCCGCGAGCAGCCGGCCGGCTTCGGGCGGAAAGATGTCGGCGTTGCGGCCGACTTCGTGAATCGGCCAGCTGCTGTGCCGCCTTCGTCGGCGCCGACGCGCGACGTCTCGCCCTGCGACGCACGCTCGAATACGTCATGTGGTGGAACACGTAGCGTCCGCCGACCGTGTTGGTCGCCGCCGCCCTTCGGGATGTCGTTGACCTCGCGCACTTCGACCGACTGAGACATAGCGATCTTCGGTGAGGCCGGTCGGCACGAGGCCGATGTCGCCCCACCGGTCGGGGCCGACGGCCGGCACCGTGACGTCCTGCGACTCGCAGCACGAGATCCGGTTCGCCGATCGTCCACTCTGTCGGTCTCGTCGAATTCGATCGGCCGGCGGCATGTCGGCCGGATTGCCGCGCGGCGCGCCGCTGTCGGCCCACTTCGCGATCTTCGGCGATCTCGTCGTCGCTCAGCGACGGATCGTTCTTGAACTTCTGGATGCCGATGTTCTTCTCGACGAACCACGGCGGCATCGACGCCGGCGCTGCGGGCCGCAGGCCGGTCCGCGTCTTGATGGCCCGCGCCCACGGGCCGCGCGTCTTCGTAGGTGACCAGCGACATCGGCGCGCACGCCGTCGGCATGATGGCACTGCTGACAGCTGCGCTGCAGGATCGGCGCGATGTCCTTTGTGAACGTGACGTCGCTCACAGCGCTTCGCCGGGCTCGCCTGCCGGTCGCGACTGCGCGCGCCAGGGCAGCGGCTGGCCACAAGGCCCAGGAAGCCCAGAACCAGCCAGGTGGATCGGACGGCGATTCCCACACCGGCCGCGTGCCGAGGCCCCAAGGATATTGATGGTTCGAACGCATCGCACACTCCCTCAAAAAGCTCGAAAGACTCGCCAAAGATCACGCTACGCCTACTGCTGCACCTCCGAATGCAATGAGGACGTTCCCCGGCCGGCCCAGGTGGTCCCCGTACCCCGGGATCGAGGGCGAAGCATTCCACCCGCGATAGTGGTGGCCCGGGGCCCTGGATCGCTCCCCCCGCCCGGCCCGGACCCGATTCAGCGTCATCGAATTCGCGGTTCGTGTCGAACGACCAGACCACCGGGCCAGGTATCGCTTGCGTCGAGTGCGCTCGCTGGCGCGCCGTCGTTCGAGCCTGGAAGCAGCACGCCGGGAATCAGCGTCGGGGCCGAGAAATCAGCGCGGCGTTGCAGCGTCGGTCCGGCTCTTGCACGCAAGCGGCGGAGGCGCCTGGCCCAGACGCGCTCGCCAGGTCGCCAGCCGCACCGCGTGGAGACCACCGGGCGCGGGCGTTCGGATGTCCGACACCGGAAAATACGCTAGATCGCGATCCACGGCCGCGCCCCATTGAATCCCGCCCCAGATTGAGCCCTGACCGGCGCGGTATCGCCAGACTCCGCGCCCTCCTTGTCGGGGATCGAGCGCATACGCCATCCCCGTTTTCTGCCCGACTACGATGATGTCGCGACCGTCGGAGAGTCGCGAGCATGGCCGGCGTGCCGAAGTCGGCGTCGGGACCGGCGCGCTCCGCAATTCGCGGTGCCGGCGCGGCAACCGAACACATCGCCTGCCGTCATCTGCTTCTGGTCCACTTCACGGCGCCGGTCTTGAGATCGAGCGCGATGATCGCGTCGGCGGTCGGCTGCGCGGTCCCGCTGTAGGTGTTGCCGGTGCCGACGTAGACGAGCGAGCGTTTCGCATCAATGGTCGGCGACGACCAGATGCCGACGCCTGACGGTCCCACAGAGCGTCGCGCCGGTCGCGGTCTTGCCCAGCGCTCTGCGGCGGGCGGCACGGTGAAGAAACTGCCAGCCGACGTCGCCGGTGCGGGCATCGAGTGCGATCAGGCTGCCGCGGAAGGTGCAGCACTCGTATCCGGCCTGACTCGCGGCCGTCTCCTCGAGCGAGCGAGACCGGAACGTACAGGCGATCCTGGTACAAGGTTGGCGTCCCGGTGACGCGCGGCATACGGATGCTCGTCCACCTTGTCGCGACCAGATCTGTCGTCCGGTCGCGGCGTCGAGCGCGTAGACGTTGGCGCCGGTGTCGCCGAAGAACACCGTGCCGCCGCTTCCTCGCCGGGTGCGTGTCCGAGGCTGGCGCACCGAAGGTCGCCGCGCGCCCGACCCCGCTCTTCGCGCGTGAACGTCCACCGCACGCAGCCGTCTTCGCGTCGAGCGGCGTAGACGGTGCCCATTCTGGCTTCCGACGAACAGACGGCCTCCGGCCGACCGTCGGCTGAGACCAGGCGGATGTCGCGTCTGGAAAGCCGAACGCCCACTTGAGCGTGAGGCGCGGCACCGCGTCGGCCGTGAGCCCGGCCTGCTGTGCAGATTGGAATCGCGTGTTGGTCGGGCGCCGGCGACCAGCCGCTCCAGCGACGAGTGCCGGTGCGGCGTCGCCGTGTGCGGCGAGCTCTGCGACGCACCGCCCGATCGCGGCGCCCGTGACATCGCCGCCGAGCGGTCGGCCGCTCAGATGCTCGGCCACCGCGGCGCTCTCGGCGCCGCTGAGGCGTCCGCCCTGCGGGCGCATCCCGCCGGCGGTGAGCGCGGAGAAGAATGGCTTCGGGAGAGCGCTGACGCAGAATCTCCGGGCGCGGCGCGCGGGAGTCGGTGGCGCCGTCATGACAGCTGGCGCAGTCGCGCGCGAAGATCGCCGCCCCGTCGGGTGCCTGTGCCGCGAGCGAGCCGACATGCGCGCAACAACGCCACACCCGCGGCGAGGGCGGCCCAGTAGCGATTCGTCGCCGTGCGCGCTGCTGGTGTGCATCACACGCCTCCGGCGAGAGATACATCACGGGGCATGCGGCCGCAGGGGGCTCGCGCGACGCGCAGGTAGCGACGGGGCTCGGCTCTCCGGAGCATCCCGGCGCTCGCGGAAGAACGTCTGCACCAGCTCGCGGCATTCGGCTTCGCGGACGCCGCCGACAATCTCGAAACGATGGTTGTGGCCCGGCAACTCCCCGGCTTCACCGTCGACACGACCGCCCCGGGTTCGCGGCTCCGCAGCGCCGTAACACGAGCGTGCCGACGCGCGCGTGGACGAGCGCTCCCACGCACATCAGGCACGGCTCGATGGTCACGCACAGCGTGGCGCCGGTCAGGCGGTAGTTGCCGATGGCGCGAGCCGCGTCGCGAATGGCCACGATCTCGGCATGAGCGGTCGGATCGCCGGAAAGGATCGGCTGGTTGAAACCGCGGCCGACAATCTCGCCCGTCCGACGGCGACGAGGGCGCCGATCGGCACCTCGCCGCGATCGCGGGCACGCCGCGCCTCGTCGAGCGCGGCCGCCATCAGCGCGTCATGGTCCATGAGCAGCATCACGATGCCACGAAGTTCGTCGACGACACACGAAAATCGCCTGGCGCGGGCTGGGCGCGCGGGTCGCGACCGTCGCCGGACCCGGGCCGTCACTGCGGCCGGCCGTTGAGGCGTGAGACCGTCGGCGTCTGGGTTCGCGCACGGAAGGACCGGGGCACAAACGCGGCGGCCTCCTCAGGACAAGCTTGAAGCCACGAGCCGATCCCGATCGGGGCCGCGTCCGGGCTCGCGACCTCGTCATCCGCTGTATACTCGCGGAAATTTGCGCGTGGAGCTCGGGAGAACGCGGGCTGGTTCGTAGACACCCTGGTCCCGCCTGCAGGGAGGCAGCCGTGAAACGTTATCTTGTTGTTCTCATGATGCTCGGGGTCAGCGTCGTGCGCCTACGCACAACGCGGCGGCGCGCCGGACGCGGCCGGCCGGCGGAGCGCCGCGCCAACGGCTGCCCAGCGCCACCCGGCCGGCGGGCGGCGAGGTCGGACGGGCGACGACATCCCGAGCAGCAGGCGGCGGCTGCGGCACAGGCGCAGGTCAGCACTCGCGAATCAGATTCCGATGCACGCGCGTGTCGCTGCCGCTCATGCCCGAGGGTCATACCCTGGGCGAGACGGTTTGGCGTCGCGCAGAACTCGAAGAAGCACCTGTTCGTGTACACGCGGAGCGGCGAATGCCGGCCCGGCCGAAGGGCGCTACGGCGCGCGCAGCTCTTCGAATTCGATCAGGCCGAGCAAGTACGTCAAGGAGTGGGGGCCGGACAGTCGGCGCCTCGTTCGCCCACGTCGTCCGCGTCGACAAGGACGACAACGTCTGGGTGGTCGACGAAGGCTCGAACATGGTGATCAAGTTCAACCCGCAGGGGCTGGTCACGCTGGTGCTCGGCCGCAAGGACGAAGCGATCGACTACCTCGAAGCGACGTTCGCTCCGGGGAAGCCGCGGCGCAGCGGTCGAGCCGAGCTGCGCTGGCGCAGCGGCGGCGGGCGCGGCGCCGGCCGCGGCTGGTGCGGCGGCAACTTCGGCCGTCCGACCGACGTCGACCTGGGACACGCAGGGCAACATCTTCGTCGCCGACGGCTACACCAACTCGCGCGTGGCGAAGTTCGACAAGGACGGCGACTTCGTGAAGTCGCATCGGCGCGCGCGCGGCAACGCAGCCCGCGACCAGTTCAGCACGCCGCACACGATCGCCGTCCGACGCGAAGGGCAACATCTACGTCGGCGACCGCGGCAACTCAGCGGATCCAGGTGTTCGATCCGGATCTGAACCTGGTGCGGCATCATCAGCAACGTGCGCGCGCCGTGGGGCATGTGCATCACGCCGCCCAACGCGCAGCGGGCAGCAGTTCCTCTATCAGCGCCGGATGCCGGCGGCAAGATCTTACAAGGACGACGCTCGAGGGCAAGCCTGCTCGGCTGGTTCGGCTCGAACGGCAAGAAAGTCGGCCAGTTCTACTGGGTGCACTCAGATGCACTGCGCTCGCGAGAACGAGCTCTACACCGGCGAGGCGCAGAACTGGCGCGTGCAGCGGATCACGCTGAAGCCGCGCGGCGCACGTGGCGCGACGAGCCAGCGGCGGAGGCCGCGGCAGGTAGTTACCCTGAATTGGGTCATTGGGTCATCGGGTCATTGGGTCATTGGACCCGATGGCTCAATGACCTCGATGATCCAATTCAGGATCCCGACCCAATCAGCGTCCAAGCTCATGTCCATCTCCTCCCCGCGCGCACCCAACCGCCACACCACGTAGCGCCGCTCAGAATCGCCAAGCCTGTCAGGATCTGCCGCTCGGTCGCTGGATTCCACGGGTCCTCGACGGCCTTGAGCCGCAGTCGCGTCCGCATCATCCGCGGAGCTCGCGTAGAGCACCGGTGGCAATACTCGGCCTCCTGCTCGATCGTGCAGCGGCGACGGCGTCGCCGTCATCGCCGAGACCCATCGGAAGCGGCTCGGGGAGACTCGGCAGCGTGTTGGTCGGATCGGCCACAGCCAGCGCAGCGGCCTTGATCGCCCAGGCTTCGCACCGTCGGTCGGCGGCCAGGCGAGCGATGAGTCAGCACCGCCGCGATCCAGATGACGACGCCACTGCGCGCGGTTCGGTTGCCACACGGGCGCCATCAGAACACGTATCGGGTCTGACGGGCAAAGAGCCTACAAGGGCTGCCGGCTCACGCGGTGCGCGGGCGAGGGGACGGCTCTCATCTATCTAATATAATCATGCATGAGATACATTGATTGTATTTTACTTCTGCTTGCAACTGAACGATAACAGTGCTCTCTCCGCTGGGCGGTCTCCCAGCGGTTTCTCCGGGGCCAGGCGTATGTTCGACGATAACGGATCTCCACTAGCCATCCGGGTCCGCCCTCGGCGTCGGGCCTGTACGATCCGCGCCACGAGCACGACGCCTGCGGCGTCGGTTTCGTCGTGGACATCAAGGGGCGCAAGTCGCACACGATCGTGCGCCAGGCGCTCCAGGTCCTGAAGAACCTTCGCCCACCGCGGCGCGCTGCGGCTGCGAGGCCAACACCGGCGACGGCGCCGGCATCCTGCATGCAGATGCCCGACGCGTTTTCTCCGCAAGGTGGCGCCGGTGCCGCTGCCGCCGGCGGGCGAGATACGGCGTGCGGCCTCGTGTTCCTGCCGCGCGAGCGAGAGCATCGCGCATGCCATCGAGGCGACTGATCGCCGACGATCATCGCCGACGAAGGCCAGCGCCTGATCGGCTGGCGCGACGTGCCGACCGACCACTCGCCGATCGGCCCGAGCGCGCGATCGCCGTCGAGCCGGTGTTCCGGCAGGTGTTCATCGGCACAGGGCCGACCCGGTCTGGCGCGCGCAGGTGAACCCCGACGGTCGCTTGCGAGGCGGATTCGATCTGTCAAGCTCTACCGTCATTCGAAGCGCGGATCGAGCGCGCGGTCGACGCGCTGCCGCTCCCCGACCGACGCGCGCAAACTCTTCTACATTGTCGGCCTCTCTGCCGAACACGCTCGATCTACAAGGGGATGCTGATCGCGGATCAGATCGAGACGATGTTCCCGACCTGCAGGATCCCGACGTCGAGTCGGCGCTCGCGCTCGTGCACCAGCGCTTCAGCACCAACACGTTTCCGTCGTGGCCGCTCGCGCACCCGTACCGCTACATCGCGCACAACGGCGAGATCAACACGCTGACGCGGCAACATCAACTGGATGCGCGCGCGCGAAGGACTGCTCAAGTCGGCGCTGCTCGGCGACGATCTGAAGAAGATCCTGCCGGTCATCCGCGAAGGCGGCAGCGACACGGCGACGTTCGACAACGTCCTCGAGTTCCTGGTCATGACCGGGCGCTCGCTGCCGCACGCCATCCTGATGATGATTCCGGAGCCGTGGCAGAACGACGAGAGCATGTCGCCCGAGCTCAAGGCGTTCTACGAGTACCACTCGTCGCTGATGGAGCCGTGGGACGGCCCGGCGTCGATCGCCTTCACCGACGGCATCGGTGATCGGCGCGGTGCTCGACCGCAACGGCCTGCGGCCGTCGCGCTACTACGTCACGAAGGACGACCTGGTGATCATGGCGTCGGAAGTCGGCGTGCTCGACATTCCGCCCGAGAACATCGTGCTCAAGGAGCGGCTCCACCCGGGCCGGATCTTCCTCGTCGACACCGCGCGCGGACGGATCGTGTCGGACGAAGAGGTGAAGCGCGAGCTCGCGCGCGGCGCAGCCGTACGGCGAGTGGCTGTCGCACCTCATCGACATCGAGGATCTCGATCCGGCGCCCTATCTGCCGCCGCCGAGCCACGAATCGGTGGTGCAGCGTCAGCGAACTGTTCGGCTACACGCACGAGGACCTGCGGCTGCTGCTCGCGCCGATGGCGACCCAGGGCGAGGAGGCGATCGGGTCGATGGGCACCGACACGTCGCTCGCGGCGCTCTCGGATCGCTCGCGGCCGCTCTACGACTACTTCAAGCAGATGTTCGCGCAGGTCACCAACCCGCCGCTCGACGCGATCCGCGAGGAGCTGGTGACGTCGATGGAGTCGACGATCGGGCCCGAAGGCAACCTGCTCGATCCGCGTCCCGAGTCGTGCCGGCAGATCGCGATCAAGTACCCGATCATCGACAACGACCAGCTCGCGAAGCTGCGCCACGTCTACGATCCCGGATTCCGCGCGGTCCGGCTGCCGATGCTGTTCGACGCGAGCCGGAACGGCGCCGGGCCTCGAGCGCGCGCTCGAAGAGCTCGAAGCGCCGCGCCAGCGACGCGGTCGACGCGGGCTATACGATTCTGATCCTGTCGGATCGCGACGCCGATCGCATGCGCGCGCCGATTCCGAGCCTGCTCGCGACGGCCGGCGTCCACCATCATCTCGTGCGCCAGGGCACCGCACGCGCTGCGCGCTGGTGGTCGAATCGGGCGATGCGCGCGAAGTGCATCACTGCGCGCTGCTGCTCGGCTACGGCGCCGGCGCGGTCAACCCGTATCTCGCGTTCGAAACGCTGGGCGACATGATCCGGCAGCGCCTGCTCGTCGGCATTCACGCACGAGACGGCGGTCAAGAACTACATCAAGGCGCTCAACAAGGGCATCCTCAAGGTGATGTCCAAGATGGGCATCTCGACGCTGCAGAGCTACTGCGGCGCGCAGGTCTTCGAGGCGGTCGGGCCTCGACAAGGCGCTCGTCGACAAGTACTTCTCGCGCACCTCGTCGCGCATCGGCGGCATCGGCATCGACGTCGTCGCCGAAGAAGTGCGGCGGCGCCATCTGAAGGCGTTCCCGTCGCGTCCGATCGGCGAGCACGATCTGGCATGGGGCGGCGAGTATCAGTGGCGCCGCGACGGCGAGTACCACCTGTTCAACCCGGAGACGGTGTTCAAGCTGCAGCACTCGACGCGCAGCGGGCAGTACTCGATCTTCAAGGAGTACACGACGCTCGTCGACGATCAGAACCATCACCTCGCGACGCTGCGCGGACTGCTCGAGCTGAAGAACGCGCCGCGAGCCGATTCCCCTCGACGAGGTCGAGCCGGTCGAGATCGATCGTCAGGCGGTTCGCGACCGGCGCGATGTCGTACGGCTCGATCAGCCAGGAGGCGCACGAGACGCTGGCGATCGCCATGAACCGGCATCGGCGGCAAGTCGAACACCGGCGAAGGCGGCGAGGATCCGGCGCGCTACAAGAAAGACCCGAACGGCGACTGGCGGCGCAGCGCCGTCAAGCAGGTGGCGTCGGCGCGGTTCGGCGTGACGAGCGAGTACCTGGTCAACGCCGACGACCTGCAGATCAAGATGGCGCAGGGCGCAAGCCGGGCGAAGGCGGGCAGCTGCCCGGCCACAAGGTGTATCCGTGGATTGCCAAGGTCCGCTACGCGACGCCGGGCGTCGGCCTGATCTCGCCGCCGCCGCACCACGACATCTATTCGATCGAGGATCTCGCGCAGCTCATTCACGACCTGAAGAACTCCAATCCCGAGGCGCGCATCCACGTCAAGCTCGTGGCGCTCGCCGGCGTCGGCACGGTCGCGGCCGGCGTCGCCAAGGCGCACGCCGACGTCGTGCTCATCTCGGGCCACGACGGCGGCACCGGCGCGTCGCCGCTGACCTCGATCAAGCACGGCGGCGTGCCGTGGGAGCTCGGCCTCGCCGAAACGCAGCAGGTGCTGATGATGAACAACCTGCGCGATCGCATCACCGTGCAGGTCGACGGCCAGTTGAAGACCGGGCGCGACGTCGTGATCGCCGCGCTGATGGGCGCCGGAGAATTCGGCTTCGCCACCGCGCCGCTCGTCGTCGCCGGGCTGCATCATGATGCGCGTCTGCCACCTGAATACCTGTCCGGTCGGCGTCGCCACGCAGGATCCCGAGCTGCGGAAGAACTTCACCGGCCAGGCCGAGCACGTCGTCAACTTCTTCCGGTTCATCGCCGGAGGAAGTGCGCGAGTACATGGCGGCGCTCGGCTTCCGGACGATGGACGAGATGATCGGCCGCGTCGACCGGCTGAACTTCCGCAAGGCCGTCGACCACTGGAAGGCGAAGGGGCTCGATTTCTCCGCGATCCTCCATCAGCCGGCCGTGCGCGGCCGACGCGCCGCGGCGCCGGATTCGCGCGCAGGATCACGGGCTCGCCGAGGCGCTCGACAACGAGCTCATCGCGCGATGCACAGGACGCGCTCGAACACGAGACGCCGGTGTCGCTCGACCTGCCGATCCGGAACGTGCAACCGGACCGTCGGCACGATGCTCGGATATCAGGTGACCACGAAGGTACGGCGGCCGAGGCGCTGCCCGACGACACGATCTCGCTGAAGTTCACCGGCTCGGCCGGCCAGAGCTTCGGTGCGCTTCGTCGCCGCGCGGGCATCACGCTGACGCTCGAAGGCGACGCCAACGACTACATCGGCAAGGGCCTGTCGGGCGGCAAGATCATCGCGTTTCCGCCCAGGCAGGTCGACGTTCGTGGCGGAAGAGAACATCCTCATCGGCAACGTCGCGCTCTACGGCGCGACCGAGCGGCGAGGCGTACTTCCGCGGCGTGGCCGGCGGGCGCTTCGCGGTGAGAAACAGCGGCGCGCACGCGGTCGTCGAAGGCGTCGGCGATCACGCCTGCGAGTACATGACCGGCGGCCGCGTCGTCATCCTCGGCAGCACGGGACGGAACTTTCGCGGCCGGGCATGAGCGGCGGCGTCGCCTACGTGCTGGACGAGGCCGGCGACTTTCCAGCGACGCTGCAATCAGCAGATGGTCGAGCTCGAGGCGCTCGAGATCGCCGAGGACATCGATCTCGTGCTCAGCCTGATCTCGGCGCCACGTCGACTACACCGGCAGCACGCTCGGCGCGCGCGTGCTGCGGGAATGGGAGCCGCAGGTGCAGCGATTCGTGAAGATCATGCCGCGCGACTACAAGCGCGTGCTGACATGCGCAGGCGAGAGCGGCGGCGGTCGGACGCGACGCGTCGTTCCTCGAGCTCGTCGGGGTGGCGGCCAATGGGTAAGCCCACCGGCTTCATCGAAATCGCGCGCAAGAAGACGCCCACCCGCCCGATCGAGGAGCGCATCCACGACTGGAGCGAAGTGTATCTGCCGTACCCGGAGACCGGCTCTCCGCGATCAGGCCGCGCGATGCATGGACTGCGGCATCCCGTTCTGTCACACCGGCTGTCCGCTCGGGAACCTGATCCCCGACTGGAACGATCTCGTCTATCGCGACCGATGGAAAGCCGCCATCGACCGGCTGCACGCGACCAACAACTTCCCGGAGTTCACCGGCCGCCTGTGTCCGGCGCCGTGCGAAGGCGCCTGCGTGCTCGGCATCAACAACGACCCGGTCACCATCAAAGGCCGTCGAGGTGTCGATCATCGATCGCGCGCTTCGACGAGGGCTGGGTCACCGCCCATCCGCCGGAAGTCCGCACCGGCCGCCGCGTCGCCGTCGTCGGCTCCGGGCCTGCCGGGCTGGCGGCTGCCGAACAGCTGAATCGCGCCGGCCACACCGTCACCGTCTTCGAGCGCGCCGATCGCATCGGCGGCCTGCTGCGCTACGGCATTCCCGAGTTCAAGCTGGAGAAGCGGCATCCTCGATCGACGCCTGGATCTCGATGATCGCCGAAGGCGTCATGTTCCGGGTCAACGCCAACATCGGCGTCGACGTGCCGATCGAGCAACTGCGCGTCGAGTTCGACGCGATCGTCCTCGCCGGTGGCTCGACCCGGCCGCGCGACCTGCCGGTGCCCGGCCGTGAGCTCGCCGGGATTCACTTCGCGATGGAATACCTCACGCTGCAGAATCAGCGGAACGAGGGCGACCAGGTCGATATTCGTGATTTCGCGCACCTCCGGCTGGGCCGCCGCACGTCATCGAGCAGCGGATCGACAGCAAGATCATCCGCCCCGCGGCCAACTATGTCGGCCCGGAAAACCGCGCCTTCATCCCGCTCGAAGCGCGCGATCGACCGCCACTCATCCGTGCGCGCGGCATAAGGAGGCATCGATGCCCTATCTCGTCGCATCAGATCCTGCCGCATGAAAGCCGCCGGCCGCCGCTTTCGCGCCTCTGCTGCAGCGACCGGGCATATTGCGCCTGCCCGGCGCGCATAACGGCATGGCGGCGCTGCAGGCCAGACGCGGCCGGCGTTCGAGGCGCGTCTATCTGTCGGGCGCGGCGATGACGGCCTCGATGGGGCTGCCCGACCTCGGCGATCATCACGGTCGACGAGGTCTGCTTCTTCATCCGCCAGATCGCGCGCGCCGCCGGCCTGCCGCTGCTGGTCGACGGCGACACCGGCTACGGCGAAGCGCTCAACGTCATGCACATGGTCCGCGTCTTCGAGGACGCCGGCGCCGGCGCAGTCCATATCGAGGACCAGCTGCTGCCCAAGAAATGCGGCCATCTCAACGACAAGAAGCTGGCCGACGCCGCACGACATGGCCGCCAAGGTCGCCGCCGCCGCGAAAGGCGCGCCGCGCACCTCGTCATCGATCGCGCGCACCGATGCGGCCGCAGCGCGAAGGCATGGACGGCGCGGTCGCGCGCGCCAAGCTCTATCTCGAGGCCGGCGCCGACGCGATCTTCCCCGAGGCGCTCACCAACGCCGAGATGTTCCGCGCGCTTCGCCAAGCGCGATGCCGGGCGTGCCGCTGCTCGCCAACATGACCGAGTTCGGCACGCACGCCGTTCTTCACCGCGACCGAGTTCGAGGCAGATGGGCTACAAGATGGTGATCTGGCCGGTCGTCGCTCGCTGCGGGTCGCCAGCAAGGCGCAGGCAGCAGCTCTACGCGGCGATCAGCGCGCGACGGCGGCACGCACAACATGCTCGACCGCGATGCAGACGCGCGCCGAGCTCTACGACACTGATCGGGCTGCACGCCTACGAGGCGCTCGATCATTCCATTCGGTCCAGACCATCATTCCGACAAGGAGCATTGCCGCAGACGAGAAAATGGCTAGTCCGTTGACTGCTCACATGCACATTGCCGATAAACTGGAGCCGTCGTGGTTCTTCCGGGATGCGTTTTCCCGGAGCCAAGAGGGAAGCCGGTGCGGCGTGAGCCAAAGCCGGAGCTGCCCCGCAACTGTAAGCGGCGAGCCGCTGTCCAACAATGTCACTGAGGCCCGCAAGGTTTCGGGAAGGCCGGACAGCAGCATTGACCCGCGAGCCAGGAGACCTGCCTCGACAACATACACGTCCTCGGGCGGGGTGTCCCGGTGGTGCGGTTGCGATTCCGCGCGCATTGCGCCGTCGCGGAATCCAGACGTGTCACTTCGGCCTTTGCCCCCAACTTTTGGGGTTAAGCCAATGTCTATCTCACATCTCCTACTACGTCTCTCACCATCCCGTCGCCACCCTCGGCACGCCGCGCATCGGTCCGCGCCGCGAGCTGAAACTCGCGCTGGAAAGCTTCTGGTCCGGCGCGACCGACGAGAAGCGCCCTGATCGAGACCGGCGGCAGGCCTTCGCGCCGCCAACTGGGCGCGCCAGAAAGCGCTCGGCGTCACCATCATCCCGTCGAACGATTTCTCGTTCTACGACCAGGTGCTCGACACCAGCGTCGATGGTCGGCGCGATCCCGGAGATCTATGGCTGGAAGGCGGCGAGGTTCCGCTCGCGACCTACTTTGCGATGGCGCGCGGCGCGCGAGGCGACAGCGCACGATGACGAGCTTGCGGCCATGCCCATCATGGCACGGTCACGCGCACGGCGTGCCGGCGCTGGAAATGACAAAATGGTTCGACACCAATTATCACTACATGGTGCCGGAGCTGCGCAAGGATCAGACATTCTCGCTCGCCTCGCGCAAGCCGATCGAGGAATACGAGGAAGCCAAGGCGCTCGGCTATCAGACCCGCCCGGTGCTGGTCGGGCCCGGTCACGTTCCTGAAGCTCGCCAAGAGCAAGGACGCCGGTTTCGATCCGCTGTCGCTGCTCGACCGGCTGCTGCCGGTCTACATCGAAGTGCTGCGCGAACTCGCTGCCAGCAGGCGCGGAATGGGTGCAGCTCGACGAGCCCTGCCTCGGTGCTCGATCTCGATGTCGCCGCCCAGCGACGCGCTGCACGTGCGCCTACGCAGACATCGCCGAGGCGCGTGCCGCAGCATCGAAGATCATGCTGGCGAGCTATTTCGGCGGCGCTCGGCGACAATCGCGACACGGCGCTGTCGCTCTCCGGTCGCCGGGCTGCACATCTCGATCTCGTCGCGCGCGCCGGACCAGCTCGACGACGCTCGCAAGAAGCGCCGAAGGATCGCGTGCTGTCGCTCGGCGTCATCGACGGCCGCAACATCTGGCGCGCGGATCTGGCCGGCATCCTCGACCGGCTCGAGCCCGTCGTCAGCCAAGCGCGGCAGCTGATCGCGTCCAGATCGCGCCGTCCTGTTCGCTGCTGCATGTCCCGATCGATCTCGGCGCTGGAGACCGACCTCGATCCCGAAGCTCAAGAGCTGGCTCGGCTTTCGCGGTGCAGAAGATCGAGGAACTGGCGGCGCTCGGCACCGGCGCTGGCGCGTGGTCGCGGCTGCGGTCAAGGACGCGCTCGAAGGCCTCGGATGACGGCCGCCGCGGCGCGCAAGGCATCGCCGCAGATTCACGATGCCGCGGTAGCGGCGCGCATGCGCACGGCATCGACGCCGCGATGCGCCGCCGCGCCAGCAGCTTTGCCGAGCGCGCCGAGCGTTCAGCGCGCGCGCTTCAACCTGCCGGCCTTCCCGACCACGACCATCGGCTCGTTTCCGCAGACCGACCGACGTCCGCAACGCGCGCGCCGCGCACGCGCAAGGGCGCCCTGACGCGACGCCGCCTACAAGACATACCTGCAGAACCAGACCGCGCCGCGCGGTACGCTGGCAGGAAGAGATCGGGCTCGACGTGCTCGTGCATGGCGAGTTCGAGCGCAACGACATGGTGCAGTATTTCGGCGAGCAGCTCGCCGGCTTCGCCTTCACCAAGCACGGCTGGGTGCAATCCTACGGCTCGCGCTGCGTCACGCCCGCCGGTGCTGTTCGGCGACGTCTCGCGGCCGCAGCCGATGACGGTCGAATGGTCGGCAGTACGCGCAGTCGCTGACCAGCAAGCCGATGAAGGGCGATGCTGACCGGGCCCGGTCACCATCCTGAACTGGTCGTTCGTGCGCGACGACCAGCCGCGCAGCGAGCGTCTGCCGCCAGATCGCGCTGGCGATCCGCGACGAGGTGCATCGATCTCGAAGCGGCCGGCGCCGCGCATGATCCAGATCGACGAGGCCGGCGCTGCGCGAGGGCCTGCCGCTGCGCAAGGCGCGAATGGAAGGCATTATCTCGACTGGGCGGTGGAGCGTTCCGGCTCACTGCTCGTCCGGCGTGCGCGACGAGACGCAGATCCACACCCACATGTGCTACTCGGAGTTCAACGACATCATCGACGCCATCGGCGCGATGGACGCCGACGTGATCTCGATCGAGACCTCGCGCTCCGAAGATGGAGCTGCTCGACGCCTTCAGGGACTACCGCTATCCGAACGAGATCGGCCCCGGCGTCTACGACATCCATTCGCCGCGCGTGCCCGAGATCGACAGAGATGACCGACCTGCATCAAGCTCGCGCGGCAGCGGCTCTCCGACGCGCAGCTCTGGATCAATCCGGATTGCGGGTTGAAGACCCGCAAATGGGAAGAGGTGCGGCCCGCGCTCGCCAACATGGTCGCCGCCGCCCGCGAATTGCGGGCGCTGGCGTAAGCCATCCAGCCTGCCCCGTCTCTCATCCGCAGAGTCAAGGGAGAACGCCATGCGCTTCTGGATCGAATGCACGCGGTTTGAGACGGGGCAGCGCCATCACGTCAATATCGCCGCTGGTCGGCAGCATGTGGCGCGACGGCGAGCGCACGGTGCTCGCCTTTGTCGGCGGCGATGGCCGAGCGTATCGAGGTCGTCGAAACGCCCGAGCAGATTCATGGCCGCTGCATCTCCGGCACGCGCTGGCAGGAGCGTGACGACGCAAATGACTGAGGCCGGATACTGCCGATGCTCGGAGGCATACGGGCGACCTTCGCGAAGTCGGCGCGCATCCGGATTACTGGTATCCGGTCGGCATGGTCGCGCGAAGTGAAGCCGGGCCAGACCTATGCCGCGCGGTTCGCGGGCGATCCGATCGTGCTGGTGCGGCCGGCGGACGGGACCGCCGTTCGCGCTGGAGGACCGCTGCGCGCACCGGCAGGTGCCGCTCTCGAGAGCGCGTCGATGGCTGCACGCATTCGCTGCTGCTATCACGGCTGGCGCTACGACGCGTCAGGCCGCTGCGTCGACGTGTCCCCTATCTCGGCAAGGGCAAGCTGCCGAACGGCGTGCCGCCGCCTATCCCTGCTTCGAACGCGACGGCCTCATCTTCGTCTGGCCGGGCACGGCGCCGGCCGCCGATCCGCTCACGCTGTATCGGTGCCGCGGCCGACGCCGCCTACAAGACGCGGCGCTTCGGCAAGCACGTCGCAGTGCCACTACAGCTTCATGCACGAGAACCTGATGGACATGAACCATCAGTTCCTGCACCGCCGGACCACCGGCAAGGTGGTGCCGCGTCTTTCTCGGCAGCCGCTCTGGCGACGCGCTGGATGGAAGTCGACTACAGCTTTGCGCGGCCCGGCGAGAAGCCGCCGCTCGGCGAAGCCGTCATCGTCGGCGACTTGCGCGGCCGCAGCAAGCGGACGGCACGCGACCTGATGACGGTGCGCACCGAATATCCGTATCAGACGCTCGCGGATGTGGACGCGACGGCGACATCCGGTGCTCAGCGTCTGGCTCGGCTACACGCCGATCGACGCCGCCCAGACGCAGCAACCGCACCTTTGTCGTGCTGTCGGTGCGCCGCCCCAAAATTCCCGGCGCTCTCGATCTGGCCTGGCCGGTGCTGCGCCTGGTTCACCAACCGCGTCTTCGCCGAGGATTGCGAGATCGTCGAGATGGAGCAGGCCGCCCATGACGCGCAGGGCGCCGACTGGAACCAGGAAGTGTTTCACGCCGATCCGCGCGTTGCGGAAGCTGTTGCGGGAATGCGGGGAGCAGCCCGGCGTCACCCGGCTTCGCGCGAAGCGCGGAATGACGAACATCAGTTCCCGGTCAGCAACTCGCCAAAGCGCTCCCAGGTCTTGCCGTTGAAGCGCATGAACTGCATCTGGTCGACCGGCACGTGGTCGGTCGGCCGAGGTGTTGACCTTGATGCCCGGCAGCAGCATCGGCAATTCCAGATCCTTGATCGCATAGGCCTGCTTGAGGATGTTCTCGGTCGACAGATCGTCGCCGCAGGCTTTCAGCACCGCCTCCAGCGCCATCGCGCTGTTGTAGGCAGTTGACGTAGTTGGTGTCGTGCAGGTCGCCGTCGGGCACGTATTTGATCATGAACTCGCGCCAGCCCTTGACGCCGGGATCGTCCTTCCAGGCGGGATCGTCGGGGTCCTTGACGTAGGCGGTGGAGAGGATGCCGGTGCCGGCCTCGACGCCGGCCGGCTCCATCACGGTCGAGATCCAGACCGCGACGTTGGAGAGGAACGTCATCGGCCGCCAGCCGATCTCGAAGGCCTTGCGGATCGATTGCGCGGCGAATTTCGGCGTCGCCGCGATCACGAACACGTCGGCGCCGGAGGCCTTCAGCTTGACGATCTGCGAGTCGATGGTCGGATCGGAGATTTCGTAGGTCGCCGCCGGTGACGAGCGGATCGTATTTCTCGCCGAGCACGTCCTTCAGGCCCAGCGAGATAGTCGCGGCCGTAATCGTCGTTCTGCGAAATGACGGCGAATTTGGCGTTCGGATTTTTCGCCAGCGCATAGCGCGCATAGAGCCGCGCCTCGTAGCGGAACGGCGCCTGCACGCCCGATCGTGGCCTGCGGGATATTGCGCGATGTCGGCGAATTTCGAGGCGCCGGAGCCGATGAACAATTGCGGGATGTTCTTGCTCTGCAGATATTTCGCGATCGCGGTGTTGTGCGCGGTGCCGATCGAGGAGAAGATCAGCGCGACCTCGTCGCTCTCGACCAGCCGCCGTGTCTGCTCCACCGTCTTCGGCGGCGCGTAGCTGTCGTCGAGCGAGATCAGATTGATCTTGCGGCCGTTGATGCCGCCGCGCTCGTTGACCATCTTGAAATAGCCGACCTCGCCCTTGCCGAGCGCGCCGAACGCCGACACCGGGCCGCTATAGGGCATGGTCTGGCCGATCTTGATTTCGGTTGCGGTGACGCCGCGCATTTCGGCCGACATCGCGGCGGCAGGCAGCATCAGACGAGCGAACGGCGCCCAGCGCGCGCAACTCCCGTGACGAAACGCATCGGCATCCCCCTCCCTTTGTCGTCAGCGCGGCATGCTCAGGCTCGGCTGCCGCCGCATCAGGCTAATGGCATGACGGCGAATTCGACGCGCATCCCACGCTTGCTGGTAGCGCAACATGACGCGATCGCCGGCCGGCGACGGCTTCCGATCAGCAACAGAACACCTTGCAGCGCTTCGACGCTGATCGTCGAGACACGAATCTCGAGTCGTCCAGACCAGATACCGCGATCCGCAGATCCTTGATGTCGGACGACCGCTGGATAGCCTAGCTTCGCCGACCGGGCTTCGGCCACGTTGGTCGCGACACCGCGATGAGACTTCGGCCAGCGCCAGGCCTCCGTCGGGCTGCGATGGCGTCGCGGAGGCGGAAGCCTTCGCCCAGCGCCGACGCACAGCGCGAAAAGTGCACCAATGATGGGGCTACAACCGGCGGCGATCTATCACGTAGGCCGGCAATCCGCCGACGATGTTGCCATAGGGCGAAGGTGCGCACCGCAATGCGGGGCCCGCTGATGCCGAGCTCTGCACGTGGGGCTTCCGTAGCCCGCCGTCGCCGTGCCTGCGCTGCGGCTCCAGGCCGGCATCCGGATCGGGACGCGGGCGCGACTTGCCGGCCGGCGGCACGGCAGAGGCGCGCGGCGTGGTCGGCTCCAGCACCGACTCGCGGTTCGGCTTCTTGCCCTTGAGCAGATCGCTGATCTCGTCGCCGCTCAGCGTCTCGAATTCGAGCAGGCCCTTGGCCAGCGCTTCGAGGTCGGCGCGCTTCTCGGTGAGGATCCGCGTCGCCTCGTTATAGCCTTCCTCGACCAGACGCCGGATCTCGGTGTCGATCTTCTGAACGGTCGCCTCCGACGCGTTCTGGGTGCGCGACACCGACATGCCGAGGAACACCTCGTCCTGGTTTTCGCCATAGGACACGGTGCCGAGCTGCTTCGGACAGGCCCCAGCGCGTCACCATCATGCGCGCCAGCCGTGTTGCCTGCTCGATATCGGAGGCCGCGCCCGAGGTGACCTTCTCGCGGCCGAAGATCAGCTCTTCGGCGACGCGGCCGCCCATCATGATCGCCAGCCGCGAGGTCATCTGCTCGAGCGACATCGACAGCTTGTCGCGCTCCGGCAGCTGCATCACCATGCCGAGCGCACGGCCGCGCGGAATGATCGTGGCCTTGTGGATCGGATCGGTCGCGACGACGTTGAGGCCGACGATGGCGTGGCCGCCCTCGTGATAGGCCGTCAGCAATTTCTCTTCCTCGGTCATGACGAGCGACTTGCGCTCGGCGCCCATCATCACCTTGTCCTTGGCTTCCTCGAACTCGGCCTGCGTCACCATGCGCTTGTTGCGCCGCGCGGCGGTCAGCGCCGCCTCGTTGACGAGGTTCATCAGGTCGGCGCCGGAGAAGCCCGGCGTGCCGCGCGCGATGGTCTTGAGGTTGATATCCGGCGCCAGCGGCACCTTGCGGACGTGAACCTTGAGGATCTGCTCGCGGCCGACGACGTCCGGATTCGGCACCACCACCTGGCGGTCGAAACGGCCGGGGCGCAGCAGCGCCGGATCGAGCACGTCGGGCCGGTTGGTCGCCGCGATCAGGATCACGCCTTCATTGGCCTCGAAGCCGTCCATCTCGACCAGCAACTGGTTGAGCGTCTGTTCGCGCTCGTCATTGCCGCCGCCGAGACCGGCGCCGCGATGACGGCCGACCGCGTCGATTTCGTCGATGAAGATGATGCAGGGCGCGTTCTTCTTGGCCTGCTCGAACATGTCGCGGACGCGGGAAGCGCCGACGCCGACGAACATTTCGACGAAGTCGGAGCCCGAGATCGTGAAGAACGGCACGTTGGCTTCGCCCGCGACCGCGCGCGCGATCAGGGTCTTGCCGGTGCCGGGAGGGCCGACCAGCAGCACGCCGCGCGGAATCCGTCCGCCGAGGCGCTGGAATTTTCCGGGATCGCGCAGGAACTCGACGATCTCCTGCAGATCCTGCTTGGCCTCGTCGACGCCGGCGACGTCCTCGAAGGTGACGCGGCCATGCGCTTCGGTCAGCATCTTGGCGCGCGACTTGCCAAAGCCCATCGCCTTGCCGGCGCCGCCCTGCATCTGCGCGCGACAGGAAGATCCACACGCCGATCAGCGCGATGAACGGCAGCCAGGAGACCAGCAGCGACACGAACCACGGCACGTTGTCGCCGGGCGGCTTCGCGGTGATCGAGACCTTGCCGTCATACAGGCGCGTCACCAGCGTCGGATCGTTCGGCGCATAGGTCTGGAAGCTGGAGCCGTTGGTGAAGGTGCCGTGGATTTCCGGCCCCTGGATCACGACGTCGCGAACGTGGTTCTGGTCGACCTCGCTCAACAGCTGCGAGAACGAGATGTCCTGCGAGGACGCGCGCTGACCCGGATTCTGGAAAAGCGTGAACAATGCCAACAGCAGCAAGACAATGATGACCCAGAGGGCGAAATTGCGCAGATTGGCGTTCATCGATCTTCCTTCGTGGTCGCGCGGATCGCGGCCTTATGTCCTTGGCAGTACCTTGAATAGTCCTTGGGTAGTCAGGCGAGAATCCCCCGGTCCACTGCACTACAATCTAGGTGGCGCCCGGGTCGATGCCAAGGGAACCACGCAGGACTATTTAACGCATCCTAGCGCGATTCCCGGTCAAATAATGGCGCGAAATCCGGTGTTTTTCGGGGTGGTTAAGACTCTCTGCCGGTATTATGCAAGGATATCGCGGCATAGGGCCGCGACTTATCGCCTTTGGCGCGGCGCGGCGGCGCCGGCTCGACGTGAATTCGACCGCCGACCAGGCTGATCGCCGCCCCCGCAAGGGTCTGTTTCAGCCTTCCCGCTGCCTTCTGCTGCACGGCCCGGTCCAGCGCCGCCAGCAGGGCCTCGGCCTTGCCGAGTTCCGCCGGTCCCTCGTGGCCGAGCCCGGTCAATGGCGCGCTTGCAGCAGCCGCAGGCGGATTTCCTCGGGCAGACCGGCAAAGCGCCGACGCGTCGAATCCAAAGCGCGAGGCATCGTTGCGATCCCTCAGCGCGAGATAGCGCTCGGCGCCGTCGACCAGCACTTCCAGCGCGGCATTGGCGCCGCGCCAGCCGCGCTGCCAGCCGCGCCAGATTTCGGCTATCGCCGCCCTCTTCGGCCAGCGCCGGCATCAGCGCGCGCAACCGCGGCCGCGTGAAAGCTGGTGTCGCGATTGGTCGGATCGTCGGCAAAGGCGATTCTGGCCTTGTTCAGCGTCGCGATCGAGCTGCGATTTCGGAACATCCAGCAGCGGCCGCGCCAGCCACACGCCGTCGCGCTCGGTCTCGCGCGCCATCGCCGCGAGACCGGCGATGCCGCTGCCGCGCAGCATCCGCATCAACAGCGTCTCGGCCTGGTCGTCGCGGGTATGCGCGGTGAGGATATGCGTCGCCCCGCTCGCCCGCGCCGCCTGCTGCCAGCAGGCGATAGCGCGCCTGCGCGGGCCGCGGCCGGCAAGCCGGTCTTCGGTTTGGCGCCGCTCCAGCGCAGCGTGCGATGGGGCAGATCGAGGCGTGCTGCGCCAGACGCTTGACGTCGCGCGCCTCGCGCGCGGCCTCGGGCCGCAAGCCGTGATCGACGGTGACCGCGATCAATCGCGGCCCGCGCGTCAGCGCGCGGCGCCAGCGCGCCGCAAGCCACATCAGGGCGATGGAATCAGGACCGCCGGAGACCGCGAGCACGATCGCGGGCGCAGTCTTCCAGTCCGCGAACAGAAGCTTCGCCTCGCTTACCGAGATCGCGGAATGGTCGTCGTCTGGCATGGGCCCGACCAGTAAATGCGGGAAGCCGACGGCAGATCGACAGGCTTCAGCACTTCACCCGCTTCTGCTCACGATCGACGGCGCGCTTTCGACGCCGGCCGAGCGCGCGGATATTTCCGCGTCACTTCGCCGAGCGCGGCGCAGGCGGCTTCCTTTTCCTTCAGCGCCGCCAGCGACTGGCCGAGCCGCAGCAGCGCGTCGGGCGCCTTGCCCGATTTGTCGAACTTGGTGGTCACGCCGAGAAAGGCCTCCGCGGCGTCGCGATATTGCTGGCGCTGGAAGTAGCTTTCGCCGAGCCAGTATTGCGAGTCCGCGATCAGGGGATCGCTCGGATATTTCTGCGCAAAGTTCTTCATGCGTCTCTTCGGCCAGCGCATAGTCCTTGCGCTGCATGTAGCCGATGCCGAGATCGAATTCGTCCTTTGACGTGGCCGAGGGCGGCAGCGTGGTCAGCGCGGCGCGGCTGGCGCGCGGCGGGGCCCGGCTGCACCGGTGGCGGCAAGTGCGCCACCGGGATCGCGCGGGCTGGCGCGCCGAGATTGAGCGGTTCGCCCGGACCGCGTCCGCCCGGCGCGCCGACCGGGGCTTCGTTCGCGATCGGCATCTGGCCGCCGCCGAGCGCGCGCGGCGCACCGGGGGCGTTCGGATTCTGGCTGGGATCGAAGGCATCGCCGCGGCGGCGGCCGCCGGCCGGCGGCGCGGCCGGGTCCTGCGACGATCGGCGCGGGCGCGGCGATCTGCGGCTGCTGGCCGTAGCCAGGCTGCGCCTGCGGATAGCCCTGCTGTCCTGCGGGTAGCCGGGCTGTCGCGGTGGCTGCCTCGCGGAGCGGATTCGGCTGAACCGGGGCGGTACCGCGGCCACGCTGGGCTGCGCCACCGGAGGCTGGCCGCCGGGCGCTGCAGCGGCGACGCCGCCGAGCTGCCGCAGCCGCTCCTCAAGCTGGCGGTTGCGGTATTGCAGTTCCTCGTTCTGGCCGGTCAGTTGCCGCAGCTGGTTTTCGAGCCGCTGGATCCGCATCTCCGAGGTCGGCATCGTCGGATTGCGCCTGGACGCCTTGCGGGAGCGTTCCCATGGAAACGAGATCTGTGCGGACGAGTCTGCACAGACAAGCCAGCATCACGGCATCGCCGCGGCGCCGGTAGCATTAAGAATCCTGGATGACATTTTGCCCTGACGACGAAAATCGGCGTGACATCGAAAGCCCGACCACCATTGAGAGAGGGAGTACGCCGGAATTGTGACTGGCGTTTCCGAATCCGGAACGCTGGATTCCGGCTATGGTTTAGTATCAGCTTCAGAACAAGCAAGCGGCTTGGTCGGACCTGACCGTTCATCCAGTCGAGGGAGACCGGCCATGCACGTGTCCGTGAACGGGGTGCGGCTGTTCTTTGACGTCGAGGGCGCGAAGTTCGTCCCCGACGGCCCCATGATGCGGAAAAGCCGGTGCTGCTGATGCTTGCATGGCGGGCCCGGCGCCGACCACTCGATCTACCGGCCGGCCTACTCGGCTCTGGCCGATATCGCCCAGATCGTCTATCTCGACCATCGCGGCAACGGCCGCAGCGAGGATGGCCCGCGGGAGGGCTGGAATCTGGCGCAATGGGGCGACGACGTGCGCGCGTTCTGTGACGCGCTCGGCATCAGTCGATCCGATCGTGCTCGGCGCCTCGTTCGGCGGCATGGTCGCGCTGGCCTACGCCACGCGCCACCCGACGCACCCTTCCAAAGCTGATCCTGATCAGCACCGAAGCCGCCGGCAGACGCCATACCTCGAGCGGCGCGTGGCGCTGTTCGAGCGCTTCGGCGGGCCGGAGGTCGGCGCGCTGCGCGCGCCGCCGCTTTCTGAGGTTCACGGCCATCCGGACCAGGCCTGCGGTCGACGCCTGGCGCGAGCTCGCCTTGCCGCTGTCTATACCGCGCATCCCGCGCGACCCGGACATGGCGCGCCGCGCCGTCAAGCCGGAGCGAGGTGCTGCAGTGGTTCCGCCAGACCGGGCGGCGAGCGCAGCACCTTCAACATGTTCCCCGATCTGCATCGCATCCAGTGCCCTACCCTCGTGCATTGGCGGCGAGGACGATCCGATGCACCCGATCGAGAGCCAGGCCGATATCGCAGCCGCGCTGCCGCCGCATCTCGTGCAGTTCGAACGGTTCGCCGATTGCGGGCACGCCGTGCATGCCGGATGCGCCTGAACGGGCGATGGCACTGCTCCGGGATTTCATCCTGCGACGCTAGATTGCTTGAGCTTGCCGAACCGGCATCCACTTGGCTGCAAGCCAATACAAAACCGGCGCCCGAAGGCGCCGGTCTTGAATTCTGCGAGGAAGTCGAACGCGTCAGGCGCTGGCGTTCAGCACCGTGACGGCGCGGCGGTTCTGCGACCAGCAGGAGATGTCGTTACAGACCGCGACCGGGCGCTCCTTGCCGTAGGAGATGGTGCGCATCCGGTTCGCATCGATGCCGCGCGAGGCGAGATAGCTGCGCACCGACTGGGCGCGCCGCGCACCGAGCGCGATGTTGTATTCGCGGGTGCCGCGCTCGTCGGCATGGCCTTCGATGGTGAAGGAGTAGCGGTTGTAGGTCTGCAGCCACTGCGCCTGCTTCTCCAGCGTCGCGATCGCCTGCGGGCTCAGCTCGGTCTGGTCGCTCTCGAAGAACACGCGGTCGCCGACATTGACCACGAAGTCCTGCTGGCTGCCCGGGGTCGCCGCGCTCGCCATCGCGCCATCGGCGCCGACGTTGTTCTTGGCGCAGGCGCCCATCGACAGCGCCACCGCGAGCACCGCGGCCAGCTTCAATCCCTGGAGGATACGCATCTGATATTTCATTCCGGAGCCTCCACGCTCACGTTTTTCGACTGTTATCCGGTCTACAGGGCGATGGTTAAGCGAACGTTCCGTCAACCTTGATGGGGTGTTGCCAGAACCCGATCAAATGCCGACAAACCGCGAAAAGCGACCGCGATAGTTAATGGTTTGTAAATGTGGCGCGACGGTGAAGGCAAGCAGCGCACCGGCCCAAATCACCAGATTTGGGCGCTGATTTATGGCGGGCATCGGGAGGCGGATCACGGCCTCAGGCTGATGACAAGCCTCGACGGGCGGTGCGCGAGGCCGACACGTCGCGGCCGGCTGATTCTATCCGCAGTCCGGCTGGTTCAGGAATTCGGAACCATCGACGGCCCGCTCGTATTCGAGGTCGCGACGCCGACGCAGCGTGGCGCGCGCTGGCGGCGCTCGAACAGCATGCGCCGCTCGAACGCGGTCGAACGCATCATCGGATAGCGCTCGAAGACCTTTTCCTTCATCGCCGGAAAATCCGCCGCCATCAGCCCGACCGGCTTGAGCAGGCCCGGGAACATGCGGGGTTCGGCGATGGTCTCGTGCAGGAAGCACGCGGCGATAGAACGCCTGGTGCTCGGCACGCACGATCGCCAGCCCGAGATCGGCGTTGAAGTATTCGCAAGCCATATAGGCCAGCCGCAGCGTCAAATAGGGCAGTTCCGGGAGCCGCTTGACCTTGTCAGGGTCGGCGACGAAACGCGCGGGATCGATGATGACCTCGCCCCGATCGAGCCGGGGATGCAGAATTTCGCCGAATGCCTCTGCCGAGCAAGACTCCCGCCACTCCGAGGTCAGCACGCTGATGCGAACGGAACTGTAGAGCTCTCCGAACAGATAGACGCCAAATGTCCAGGAATTCGGCAGGTCGTCATACTGATCGGTGACGCGCTGCTCGGGAGATTCCTTGACGGCTCCTTCGCGAAGATAGGCACGGTATCGAGGCTTGTAGATTTCTTCCTTTTCTTCGGGTGTTTGCGCTAGACGATAGTCGACTTGATCCAACAGGTCCGAACTCCTGTCCAACGGCCGTAGGATCCGGCCGGGGACCTCATGCTGTACTCCTAACGCTTACAAGCAACTTCTACGAGCGAGCTAGAGGATTAACAGCTCGTTAACGAGATTGCAAAGACTCAACGGAGTTAGGGTTAACCTATGCGAGGCCAATTGCGCAATCGACAAGTTGCGATCTGATTTCAGGCGATCGAGCGCGACGGAAACCGCGACCAGCGGCTCGTCGGGCAGCCGCCGGCCGTGCGAGGCGTTCAGCAGCTGCCGAACCCGCACCGCCGGTACCGGCGGGCTGAACAGATAGCCCTGCGCCTCGCTGATCGTGCCATCGGCGCTGATCAGCTCCAGCTGCTCGTTGGTCTCGATGCCTTCGACCACGACCGACATTCCGAGATCGGCCGACAGCCGCGCCACGCCGCGCAGCAGCGTCAGCGGGCGGTCGCTGTCGATGCCTTCCAGGAAGGAGCGGTCGATCTTCACCTTCTGCAGCGGGAAGTTATGCAGATAGCTCAGGCTCGAATAGCCGGTGCCGAAGTCGTCGAGCGAGATCCGCACGCCGAGCGAATGCAGTTGCGACAGCACATCGTGCGTCAGCTGCGTGTTGCGCAGCAGCGAGGATTCGGTGATCTCGATTTCGAGCCGGTTCGCCGGCAGGCCGGAAACCTCGAGCGCGTAGCGGACTTCGCTCAGCACGTCGCGCTGATGGAATTGCTGCGGCGAGAAGTTGACCGCGACGCTGACGCCTTCGGGCCACTTCATGCATTCCATGCAGGCCTTGCGCAGGATCCAGCGGCCGAGATCGACGATCAGGCCCATATCCTCGGCGACCGGAATGATGTCGATCGGCGAAACCGTGCCGCGGACCGGATGATTCCAGCGCAGCAGCGCTTCGCAGGTGGATATCCTGTCCCGACTTGAGATTGACCAGCGGCTGATAGAACAGCTCGAATTCCTCGTTCGCCAGCGCCTTGCGCAGGTCGAGCTCGAGGATGCGGCGCGCTTCGACGACCTGCGCCATCTCGTCGCGGAAGAAGCAGAAGGTGCCGCGGCCGTCCGCCTTGGCGCGATACAGCGCCATGTCGGCGTTCTTCAGCAGCGTATCGGCGCTGACGCCGCGCGAGGTCATGGCGATGCCGACGCTGGCGCCGATCTCGACCAGATGATTGTCGATCTTGTAGCGCTCGCTCAGGCGATCGACGATGCGCCGGGCCAGACCGGCCGCGTCGTCGGCGGAATGGATGTTCTGCTGGAACACCACGAATTCGTCGCCGCCGAACCGCGCCACGAAATCCTCCGGGCCGCAGCATCTCGCGCAGGCGATCGGCCACCGCGCACAGCAGCTGGTCGCCGCAGGGATGACCGAGCGTGTCGTTGACCTGCTTGAACTGGTCGAGGTCGACGAACAGCAGCGCCGACAATTGCTCGGCGCCCTGCTGGACCGCCAGCAAGCCGCCCGATCTCGTCGCGGAAATTGACCCGGTTCGGCAGCGCGGTCAGTTCGTCGTAGCGCGCCAGATGGCTGATCCGGGCTTCCGCGTTGCGGCGTTCGGTGATGTCTTCGAGCAGCACGACCGCGCCGCCCCCGGCCATCGGCTGGAAGGTCCATGACAGCGACCGGTCCCGCGTGACGTCGGGATCGGTCGTGATCGATGTCGCTGCGCCTGGGTGTTCACGATCTCCGACAGGATCATCTTGCCGCTCGCCGCCGAAATCGATCCGAGCGTGACGCAGGCCGCGATAATGTCGGCCGCGCTGGCGCCGCGCTGAACGAGATCGTCGGACAGATTCATCATTTCGCTGAAGCGGTGATTCATCACCGCAAGCCGGCCGTCGGCGCGAAACATGCACAGGCCGTGCGGCATGTTGTTCAGCGCGGTATCGAACTGGCCGGCCAGCGCGGCTTCCCGGAAGCTCGACGTCAGCGCCTTGACGAAGATGCGCGTGCAGGCTGAGGTTGATGCCCTTGAGGCCGATGAAGAACAGCGCCAGCAGCGCCGCGCAGGCCGATGTAGATAGAAATCGGCCGTGCAGTCGCCAGCGCCAGCGACATCGGGCCGCAAGCCAGCAGGATGTGATACTGGATCAGCTTGGGCCGGCCGTAATTGCGGGCCGCGCCGCCGGCGGTGTAGCCGACCGTCACCGGCGACGCAGATCATGTGCGCGACCGCGTCGTCGTTGCCGAAAATCGTGAGGAAGCACCAGACGCCCAGCACGCTGGCATAGACCATGGCGCCGATCGCATAGCGCGGCTCCCAGTGCTTGGCCTGCTCGAACGTCAAGGACCTGGGTGCGCCGTTCGTATTTGCGCATCTGGAAGGCGCGGAACCGTGCCGATGCCGACGATCAGCGCCGCACACGGCCACAGCAGCACGTTGCCGGTCTTGAGCGCCGTCAATACCGCGGCGACGGCGGTGCATGACCGAGCCGATGAACATCGGCCAGAAGTTCTGGCACATGGAATCGACCAGCGCCGCGTAGAGTATCGGCTCCAGCTCTTCCCGACTGCTTCGTTTTTCTGGTCGACCAACTGCATCGGCAGCGCACGCGTCCTGTTCGGGTACGTAGTTCTACCCGTCCCAGATGAAGTCTTTCTGAGGGAACATCGTTACCGAGACGTTGCTTTTGCGAGCTAACGGCAAAATTTGCCCTGAAAAATCAGCAGGCTAGGCAATGTTTGCCGATTAACGAGCTCCGCCACGACCGGGTTCCAGTCAGGACAGCAGCGGCGACCACGCCGGATCGGACGCGAAACCAGGCGTTGGTACCCGCAATTCGTTGCGACCTGAGATATCGACGGTGAACAAGGACGGTCCGCCGCTGCCGCCGGGTTCGCGGAAGAACATCACGACCCGGCCGTTCGGCGCGAAGGTCGGCCCTTCATTGTGGAAGCCCGAGGTCAGGATGCGTTCGCCCGAACCGTCGGTCTTCATGATGCCGATCGCGAACTGTCCGCCGCCCTGCTTGGTGAAGGCGATGTAGTCGCCGCGCGGCGACCAGACCGGCGTCGAATAGCTGCCCTCGCCGAACGAGATGCGCTGCGCGCCTCCGCCGGTGGCCGGCATCACAGTAGATCTGCGGCTTGCCGCCGCGGTCGGATTCGAAACAGATCCGCGCGCCGTCGGGCGAATAGGACGGCGAAGTATCGATCGCCGGCGTGTCGGTCAGCCGCGTCGTCGATTTCGAGCGCAGGTCCATCACGAACAGGTTCGAGTTGCCGCCCTGCTGCAGGCTCATGATGATGCGCTGGCCGTCCGGCGAGAAGCGCGGCGAGAACGACATGCCGGGGAAATTGCCGACGATCTCGCGCTGCCCGGTCTCGATGTTGAACAGATAGACGCGCGGATCGCCCTGGCCGAATTCCATATAGGTGATTTCCTGGGTCGACGGCGAGAACCGCGGCGTCAGCACCAGATCGGCGCCCTTGGTCAGGTATCTGACATTGGCGCCGTCCTGATCCATCAGCGCCAGCCGCTTGACGCGGCGCTCCTTGGACCCGGTCTCGTCGACGAACACGACGCGGCTGTCGAAATAGCCCTTCTCGCCGGTCAGCGCGCTCGTAGATCTGGTCGGAGATGATGTGCGCGATCCGCCGCCAGTATTCCGGCGAGGTGAAATATTGCTGGCCGGTGAGTTGCTGGGCGGTGTTGACGTCCCAGAGGCGGAATTCGGCCTTCAGACGGCCGTCGCCCTGCCGCGTCATGCGCCCGGTCACCAGTGCCTGCGCGTTGATCTGCTTCCAGCTCTGGAATTGCGGCGCGTTGTCGATATTGGTGATGCGCTCGATGAAGGCGGCCGGATCGATCGGCGCGAACAGCCCGCTGCGCTTGAGATTGTTGGTGATGACCTGTGACACGCCGACGCCGACCTCGGCATCGCCGGGCGTGCCCGCCACGAAATTCGGGATCGCGATCGGCAGCGGGCGTAAACTCGCCGTCGGGAATCGGCGACCGCTTCGGCGCCTGTCGCAAACGCGTTGCGACCGGCGCGGCCCAGCGAGCAGTGCCGGTCGACGCCATTCCCGACATGATCTGCCGGCGGCTCCATGCGGAACAACATGTTCGGCAATCCATCGTCTTGTCAGTCATCGCGTCGACATCTTTTGCTCGCATCTGTCACTTGCCAACGGTGTCCGCCACTTGACGAACCGTCAGACTTTATCCTGAACACCGGCGTGAACATATTTCCATTCCTCGTAAAAAGGCCGGCGGCAGACTTGATACGGCTGGCATTCGATGATCGCGCGCAAGCGCGCTCTCCAGGATAGACGCGCAGGTAGGGGTCGCCGGAGCGCCTTCCGGAACCGGCGATGCCTTCGAGCGAGCCGTCGCGCTTCAGACTGGATGGCAAACTCGACCTCGGGCTTCTGCCGACTCGATGCCGCCATAGGGCTTCTTCCAGCAGCGTTCGCACCTGCTCGCTTGAACATCGCAGCCCCATGTCGCGGAATTGTCCGCGGCCGTGCCCTTGGCGAGGCCGAGCGCGGCGTTCGAATTCAGCGTGTCGCCGGCGGCGGCCTGGCGCGACGGGTCGCGCTTGTCGAGCAGCGCCGCGATCTGCGACTGATCGAAGGTGCCGCTCGACGATCTTCGGCTTCGGCGGCTCCGGCGGCTTGGCGGCCTGCACCGGCTTCGGCGGCGGCTTCTTCTCTTCCTTCTTGATCGCCTCGGCGATCGGGTCGAGGCTTGACCGGATCGGGCTTCTTCTCGACCGACCCTGCTTCGGCTCTTCTCTGGGCTTCTCGACGACCTTCGGCGGGTCGGGTTTCTTCTCGACCGGCTTTTCCTCGACCTTCGGCTGCGGCGGCGGCGCGGTCTCGGTCACGACCGGCGCCTTCTCGGTGATCTTGCCGACGGCATCGTCGACGGGCTTGGCTTCGGCGATCTTGTCCGACCAGCGGCTTCGGATTTTCCTTCTTGCCGGTCTTCATGCCGGCCATGACCTTGGCAAGCTCGATCGGGCGAAATGACATCGACCGGCGACCGAATCTTCCGGCTGCATTTCGAGCGCCTTGGTCGAGAACGACACCATCACCCAGCCCAGCACGAGGACGTGCAGGGCAACCGATGCCAGGACCGTCTTGTCGACCTTGACCTTCACTTGAGCTTTCCCGCTCCGCCTGTCAGCCGTCGCGCGCCGCTTGCATGGCTCATGAGCCCTGCTCTGGGACGATGACGATATTCGCCTTGAATCCCGCCGTCCGAATATACCCCAAAAGTTTCATCATATCCGTGTAACAGACGTCCTTGTCGCCGCGCAGGTATACCACGCTCTCGGCGTCCGACCGGGTCTCCCGGATCGCCTTGATCTTGGGCAGCAGGTCATTGGCCGAAATCAGCGTATCTCCGAGATAGAGCTCGACGTTCGAATTGCAGGCCCCGCCGGTGCGCTTGACCGACAGCGTCAGCGGCGGGTGCGTTGGCCTGCGATCTGACTTTGCCGCCGCTGGCGACCGGCAGATCGATATCGATGCGTCGACGTCATCAGCGGCGCCGCCACCATGAAGATGATGAGCAGCACCAGCATCACGTCGACCATCGGCGTGACGTTGATCTCCGCCATCACGGCGGCGCGACGCCGGCCGCGGCGTCCACCGCCGCCACCGGCCGAACCTGCCATGTTCATCGCCATGATCTTGATCTCACGATGCGCTCGTCATTTGCCGTCCTCACGCCCGCTCGTCGATCTGGCGGGACAGGATGGCTGAAAACTCATCGGCGAAGCCTTCGAGCCGCTGCGCCTGGCGATTCACCTCGGACGTGAACTTGTTGTAGAAAATGGTCGCGGGGATGGCGGCGATGAGACCGATAGCGGTGGCAAACAGCGCTTCCGCGATGCCGGGCGCCACCACTGCCAGCGAAGTGTTTTTCGAGGCCGCGATCGACTGGAAGCTCGACATGATGCCCCAGACGGTTCCGAACAGGCCGACGAACGGCCCGGCCGAGCCGACGGTCGCCAGCACCAGAAGCCGCCGTTCCAGCCGCTCGACCTCGCGGGCGATGGAGACGTTCATCACCTTCTCGATCCGCATCTGCAGGCCGGCAAAGGAGCGCGTCTGGCTCTCGAACGAGCGTTTCCACTCGCGCATGGCCGCGACGAAACACGCCGCCATCGATTGCGTCGGTTTGGCCGACAGCGCGCGATAGAGCTCCTCGATCGATTGACCCGACCAGAACGCCTGCTCGAAGCGGTCCATGGCGCGCTTGGTGCGGCCATAGAGGAAAATCTTGTCGATCGCGATCGCCCAGACCCAGACCGAGCAGGCCAAGCAGCCCCAGCATGACGGTCTTCACGACCCAGTGGGCCTGCAGGAACAGCGCGATCAGCGACACGTCGGCGGAGACCAACGGCAGGGCTGACGGAGCCACGTCGGCGGGATTCATGAGCGGTATCCTCTCAACGCAAGTGTCCCTATTTCCTCCGGGAGCAAACGGCTGCCGGTTCCACAGCCGCGCGTCGGGCGCGGCGACATGCGCCAGCGCGAAAGCCTCTCTGGGTGTCGCATGGGGGCCCGCCGAAAGCCGGGTCTTGCTTCCCCTGCCAACATGTCAAAACGAGGGCTATCAGCGCGTCATTCCGTCCCTAACCAGACGCTAAGCTTGGTTAACTTTAGGTTACCAAAGGGGAATTAGGCTGCCGGAAATCGAGGCAGGCCGGGCGGTTACGGGGGTCCTGGGGCGGGTTCCAGGCCCTGGGGCTTCGGAGCGCCGGTGGGCTCGCCCTTCGAGACAGCCCGCTTAGCCGCTCCTCTTCCGGGCAGGGACAAACAATTGCTGTCGTCCCTGCGCACACAGTTCCGTAGGATGGGTGGAGCGAAGCGATACCATCAATGCCGGAGAGCGTGAGCGATGGGTATCGCTTCGCTCCACCCATCCTACGATAGACGTGACCCTCGCGTTCTCGCGGCGCGGTTCGCCCGAGGTTTGCATCTCGATGTCCCTCCTTTGAAGAGGGAGCAGGGAAGACCGGGTGCTCGCTGCACCCGCGGTCTCGCGTGCCAAATGCGCAAACAAAACGCACACGAGCATACAGGTTCAGCGGAAGCAATCCGGCATTCCCTGCGCAATGGCTTTACGGCTTATGCCGTGCTCTCCCGGCGACGAATTCGTCTTGTCACCGTCGCTGCCGGCTTGATGGCTGATCGTATCCGGTCGGATCGATGTCGCCACCGGCAGCTTGGCACCAGCAACGGGTGTCGGGACCACACGGTTTTGCCGTACGCATCAGCGCCGTTCGTCTTGCGCAGCGAATGCCCGCTCACGGAAAACCGCCCTGCGATCACATCGCACGCTCGACGCTGCCGCGTCCACCGCATCCCATCCCGCGTCCGTGACGATCGCGAAACGCCCCTCACCCGGGTGGGACGGGCCAGATTATAGCGGATGATTTGCCCGACGGGCTGAGTGGAATATTTTTGCGCGCCAGGCTGGACAGCCTGAATAACATTGAATGGCGTGGCGAATTTCGATCCGGCGAGCAGCGCCGCGGATCGCGGTGCATGATCTGCAACGCCTGTTTGTGCCCTGATACACAAGAGCCGCAATCAGAAGAGTCGAGACAACTTGTTCACGCGGATTTTCTGCACCGGATATCCCTCAATGGCGCGGTCCCCATCCGTCTCCCACCCAGAAAGCGACCCCGGCACCAATCACGACGCGGGCCGCGACCGACATCGCGGCCGCGAAGCGCTGGAGACGAACACACCCTATTCGCCGTGGGCGTTCTTTTCAGCCGTCCACGAACGAAGAATTATGAGGGGTCATCAAGCCGATGCTCATCAACAACCATGGTCCGGCAATCCATCCGACACTGGCTCCTGCGATCCTTTCTGCAAAGCTATCGACGAACTCATGGTAGCCACCAGGCAGGCTTCGCAGGCCGAGACCGTACCCGGACCACCTCAATAGCCAACGTCCGAACTGCCAAAAACAGCCAAACACAAAAATCGTCATTGCCGCGATAATCAGGGCCTTACGCATGATACGTCTTCCGAGAAATTTAGCCTTTATCCTGGGCGTTTGGCTTTTCGCCTGGAGCAGGTGGCGGCTGGTTCGTATCCGAGGGCGATGGACGAGAGCCGGTGGAAGATGTTTGAAGCTTGCCCAATGGTGAATGCGACTGTATGCGCGGCTTGAGCTAAGAGAGCACGCATGGACGTGTAGACCAGCGCGATGAACGCCATCAATCCAACAAAGAGCAAAACAGCAACGACCACTTCCAGGTTTATGAATTGCATGCTTGTGGTCCCGGGACCGCGCACGCCATTTACTCAACGTAATCGTCTGCGAGTTGACCCCATCCTGCCGTGACAGCGCTTGCGAAATTTTCTTTCCTCGGCATCCGAAACGTGCAGCCGAAGGGCTTGTCGTCAGCTTGAACCGCCAACCTTCTTGCCCTCCGTCACATCCTTCGCCGTCGACATAACGCCGTCGGCGATCTGCTTCATTTGTTCTCCGGCGCTCGTGATCTGACTTCTCAAGAATTCTGATTGAATTTGCATTGCCTCTTGAAGATCGGTTGCCTGCGCAATTCTTCGTGCGCTATCGAACGCGGACTTCATGTTTTGTTCAGTGAGCGATAGAGCCTTCCTCGACATTTCCGCTCCCGGACGAGTAAACGGTGCCATTGACCTGTTTGCCGCTTCAAAAACATGTCGAACGCCTTCTCCGCTTGCTCAATCGTCCTCTCTCTGCCAGATTTCGCAGCCCGGCCGGGACTTCAAACCTTGATCACTCATGCCGCCATCCTCCGAAACGGTTTGCGTAGCTGGCGATGCGCAAAAAATCTCTTCAATCGGGGAAGCCAGAGCCAGCCGGGCAATGCAGCCGCTTCGTGCCCTCTTGCCAAATGCACGCCATAGCCGCGGAGAGCGGCAACCGGAAAAATCGTGCTCGACCAGTTCGTGCAAAAGCGGCAAGCGGCAGCGCAGGAAGTCCGCCCACCTCGAACTCACTGAATGGCGCTTCATCCCTTGCATACCCTCCGGCCTCTTGAGCAGTTCCTGCCAACGAGCGAAAGCGCGATCGTCCTGCATGCCGCTCCATGGTCTCCGGCATGTCGTTGTAGCAAACGCCGCCGCCCCTCATCGCCGAATGGATGCGCCCAGTTTTGCCTCTTCAAGCCTTGCCCAGAATTCGTCGAAACTGAGCGCACGCAGGCTGGCGACGACCGAGACTCAGAGCCTCGCCGATGCCTTCCTCGTCGCGCAGCGCGAGAACAAGATGATGGCGATCGATCAAATATTGCCGGGCGATTTGGGCCCACAACAACCGGGAATGCGTAGTTTGTTCAGGTAGTCTGCTGCCTGACGGCTTGATCTCCTCGCGCCAACGCGCCTGCGCTTGAAGCTTACTTCGCGCATCCCCACCGTCATTTCGCGTGGGGGCCAAAACCGCCACGGACACGGTCTTGATAGAGTCTTGGGCGAACAAGTGATGCATCTGCCAAACCAATTACCTGCCTGCGGTATGCGACTTCTTAGTCGCCTGATTAGCTTTGGCCCTATTCGAAGAAGCGGCATAATCGGAGAAAGGACGGCAGTAAGGACTGGCCCAACCGCCGTCGGCGTGCGCTTGGCGCGCGCGTCAATAGGGATACTGGCCAGGACAGATCCAATTGCCGTACGCATCGCAGCAGTTGTTGTAAAGCACCATAAGCGCCATAGGCCGCGGCACCAGCCGCTGCGGCCCCTACCGCCGCCGCACCGTATCCGTATCCCCGATAATACCCTCGGCCCGCGACTGGCAGTAGCCCGGACGACCGGGACGACCAGCAATTGATATCCGGGACGCCCTGGGCGACCTGCGTGATGGGATGTGACGGACGCGGCCCACCACGGTAGCCGCCTCCGTGAAAGCCTCCACTCGCCGTCGAACCCGCCGCCACCTCCACGGCGCGCGAACGCGTCATCTGGACAGACTGGCGCTGACTAGAACGACTGCCGCTAGAGCAGCGAGAGCGGCACGGAACATGGCCTCCCTCCGGTTGATTGGGGATGTGATGCGTCTGTTGCCGAAGGTCGTTGAGGAGCACGGTCAACAAACGCCTTTGCGAGCCTAAACAGGAGCAGGAGGAGAAATCAGCGCCATTGACTTGGATCAATGTTCGAGCGGGTCCTCGGTAACGCGCGCGCATCCATCGCGAGGGCTATTCACGCGTGAAATACCAGCCTGCCAGCAGAGCCGCTGCCATCAGTAAATACGATCCATATCAACCAGCGAAGTTGCGGCTACCTGCAGAAAGCATTGCCTAAACGGGCACGATTGATCTGGATCAAGCCATAGGTGCGCAGCGGCTGGCCTGTAAGTGTCCTTCCCATCCGCAAGCCGATCGCCCGTCGCGGCCGGTAAAGTGGATTGCCTTTAGACGACAATAAGGAAGCACCGGGAGGAACCTAATGATCTACAAGAAAATCCTGATTGCGACGGACGGATCGGAGTTGGCGAGCCGCGCCGTGGCGCATGGCCTCAAATTGGCGGAAAAGAACTCAAGGTCCCCGTTGTTGTTGTGACCGTGACTCCAATGTGGTCGGCCTTGAGATCGCGCACGAAGCGAGGATCAGCCAAGGCCAATCCGATTGAACGCTACCAGGAATCGGCAGCGGCGTGGGCCCAGAGGATTCTGGACGAAGCCGGCGAGCAAGCGAAGGCGGCTGGCGTCAGCTTCGAGCTTGTTCACGTGCCAGAAAGCGCTCCCGCCGAAGGGATCATCGCAACGGCTGAGAAGCAGGGCTGCGATCTCATCGTGATGGCCTTACATGGGCGTCGCGGTTTAGGGCGTTTGGTACTCGGCAGCCAGGCCAATGAAGTCCTTGCGTACAGCAAGAGTGCCCGCACTCATCGTGCGGGTGAGTTCATGAAGCAGAGACCTGGCTGGCCGGAACAAGTCCTGGGGCTGGCGGGATCTCTTGGCCATTCACTGTGCAACCCGTCGCTGCCGGCTTGATGGCTCACATCAAGTCCGGCTGCTTGATTTGGATCTCAACGCGCGTGGCATGCCTTCCGGTTACTTTTAAGCCCGGAATCTGGAGTGACGATGAAGGAAAGCGTCCCTCTCTCTGAGCTAGATCGCGCTTTGATCTCGACGATAGCGCTGCTTCCAGCCTTGTCTCGTCCCGTGGCTGACCGCCCAGCGTCGGCGCAGACTCACAGCTTCGAGCGGCGCAGTGCCCTTTGTGTTGCCCTTTGTACCAGAGGTCGCGGCGGTACAATGTCGCGGCGGGTACAAGGTCGCCACTGCGATCTCCGACCTTGCTCGAGACGCCATCCGCTTAACCGGCGGATCCCGAAAGATAACAAACTGCCTATGGGGAAACACCATGAACGCGCCAGCCCGGGCCCAGCCCAGTTCGCAGCCTTCCGATTCACCTCGCGGCATGGCGCTGTTGCGCGATCCGTTACTTAACAAGGGGACTGCTTTTACCGAAGCGGAGCGGGATGCGCTGGGATTGCGCGGCCTGCTGCCCGCGCACGTGCTCTCGATGGACGAGCAAGTCGCGCGCGTTCATGACCAATCTGCGTGGCCTGCCCAACGACCTGGAAAAGTACGTCGCGCTCAACTCGCTGCACGATCGCAACGAGGCGCTCTTCTTCCGCGTCGTCTGCGACAACATCGATGAAATCCAGCCGCTGATCTACACCCCGACGGTGGGCCTCGCCTGCCAGCGGTTCGGCCTGATCTTCCAGCGGCCACGCGGCATGTTCATTGGCGCCAATGATCGCGGACGCATCGCGGAACTGCTGGCCAACTGGCCTTATCCGGCCAAACTTATCGTCGTCACCGATGGAGAGCGCATCCTCGGCCTTGGCGACCTCGGCGCGCACGGCATGGGCATCCCGGTCGGCAAGCTCTCGCTCTATTCGGCCTGCGCCGGTATTCGCCCGGAGTACTGTCTGCCCGTCATGCTGGACGTCGGCACCAACAACGAGGATTTTCTCAACGATCGCTATTATATCGGCCTGCGGCAGAAGCGCCTGAGTGGCGCGGCTTACGACGAATTCGTCGACGAATTCATCACCGCTGCGCGCGAGGCTTTCCCCGGCGTGCTGATCCAGTTCGAGGATTTCGCCAATCACTCGGCGTTCCGGCTGCTGCACAAATATCGCGACGAGATAAATGTCTTCAACGACGACATTCAGGGCACGGCCGCGGTTGCGCTCGCGGGCCTGTTCTCGGCGTTGCGCGTGAACGGCGGAAAACTTGCTGACCAGAGGGTGTTGTTCCTTGGCGCAGGCGAGGCTGCGACCGGCATCGCCGACCTCGTGGTCTCTGCCATGATGGCGGAAGGTCGTATCCGAAGCCGAGGCCCTCAGGCGCACCTGGCTCGTCGACTCGCGCGGCCTTGTCGTGAAGAATCGGGCGGGCCTCACCGATCACAAGCTTCGCTACGCGCATGACCATGCGCCGGTCGGCGATTTCCTGACCGCGATCCAGACGCTCAAGCCCACCGCGATCATCGGCGTTGCGGCTGTCGGCGGCGCCTTCACGCCCGAGGTGCTGCAGACCATGGCTGAGCTCAACGAGCGGCCGATCGTGTTTGCGCTCTCCAATCCGACCTCAAAGGCGGAATGCTCGGCCGAGGAGGCTTACCGCCACACCGGCGGACGCGCGCTGTTCGCATGCGGCAGCCCGTACGATCCGGTAAGACTCGACGGCAAGACCTTCGTGCCGCGCCAGGGCAACAATTCCTACATCTTCCCCGGCGTCGGTCTCGGCGCGATCGCGAGCGGATCAAGACTGGTAACCGACGAGATGTTCATGGCTGCCGCGCACACGCTGGCCTATCTCGTCGACCCCGATGACATCGAACAGGGTAGCCTCTATCCAGCGCTGCCGCGGATCCGTGATGTCTCGGCACACATCGCGGTGGCGGTTGCCGAGGTTGCCTATAAGCGCGGCCTTGCGACCGTGCCACGGCCGAACGACATGATGGCGTTTATTGAGTCGCAAATGTAAGCAACCCGCTTTATTGAGGTTGAACCGGGCGTTGCGGAGCTGATTTCGATGAACCGTGAGCGCTCAAACCAGACGCGCGTCGTGACGCCGCCGCGCGCGAAAACTAAAAAGCTGCCTCTCACCTCGGCCTCGCGGCAGAATGACGACCCAACTCGCCAGGCCCCGACGCCTAACGGACGCATGTGACGCGCCCGCTCTCGCGCCATCGCCGGCACTCTTTCCTTCCGCGGCGCGAGTTTCGATAACAGCCGTCGTCTCCCTCTTTCGGTCCATTTCCGGGGTTTCGCGAGCATCCGTCACCAGTCCTCTGCTCCGAGGATCAGAGCCTCGCATCAGTGGCGCCTGCGATTCGAGGCGCGTCAGGCGGAAGGCTGATGCTCAACTCGCCGGCCCCTGGAGCAGCCCCGACCTTTTCGTGGTGCTGCCCACCCGCATGGTCGCAGCGGGTGGACCCGTCGGCACATGACCGTGAGCCGCCAGCTTCAAACAGCGTCCTTGGCAACCTTCAGGGGTGACGCCTTGACCGACTTGCTGGCTGGCTTGGCCGCGAACTCCATAGGCTCTTTCGTGAAAGGATTTACACCGCTGCGGGCTTCAGTAGCAGGCTTGTTCACGACCGACATTTTGACGAAGCCAGGAATGACGAACTCGCCGGATTCATTCAGTTCCTTATAGCCTACAGTCGCCATCTGCTCGATGACGGCCTTTACGTCTCCTTTGGAAACCTGCGTTCCCTCTGCAATTGCATCAATCAACTGATTCTTGGTCATCTTGGCCATGATGGATTCCTTTGTGGAGGCTCAGAACAGTTTAAAGCGCATGAGCTACCCGGGGTGCGTCACTCTGTTTAAAACGCGGCAAAGCCACGCAGTTCGCTTCTCGTTCATGCCTGTGGTCATGAAGTCACCGGGCTTAAAACCTATCGATGACCCAAAACGCTGCGGGAGGCGCCTCGGCTGGGACAACACCCAAATGCGTGTACTTCGGCTGGAAATTGTTCTTTCTACCAGCACCGAATGTACGATTACTCCATCTTGATTCCAGCGTCCGTGATCACCTTGCTCCATCGCGAGATCTCCTCGGCGACGAAGGCGCGGAATTCTTCCAGGGTGCTGCCCATCGGCCACGATACCCTGTTCGGCGAGCTTTGCCTGTCAATCGCCGGATCGGCGAGTGCCTTCTTGGCCTCCGCGGCGAGACGCGGTCGACGATCTCCTTAGGCGTGCCTGCCGGCGCGATGATGCCGGCCCAGGTGCCGGACACGAAATCCGGCACGCCCTGCTCCGCCATCGTCGGCACGTCGGATGCCGCCGGAATCCGCTCTTTCGCGGTGACGACGATCGCCTTGGCGTTGCCGGAGCGCACCTGCGGCATCAGCGGACCAACGATGTCGAACATCACGTTGATTTGCCCGCCGACGGTATCCTGCAGCGCGCCGGCCGTGCCCTTGTAGGGAATGTGCTGCATTTTGATGCCGGTGCGGCTCATGAACATCTCCATCGTGAGATGCGCCGCAGCGCCGATGCCGCTCGACGCAAAATTGAGCTCGCCGGGCTTGGCCTTCGCGAGCGCGATCAGCTCCTTCACGTTGTTCGCCGGCACCGAGGGATGCGCGATCATGATCAGCGGTGCGACGCTCATCAGCGAGACGTATGTGAAGTCCTTGAGCGTGTCGTAGGGCAGCTTCGGATTGAGCGTGGCGTTTGCCGCATGCGCCGCGATCACGGTGCCGAACGTGTAGCCGTCGGGCGCGGCCTTGGCGACGGACGTCGGTGCCGATGATGGCGTTGGCGCCTGGCTTGTTCTCGAAGACGATGGGCTGGCCGAGCGCGCTCGGAGATCTTTTGCCCGACGAGCCGAGCCATCAGATCGGTGTAGCCACCCGGCGTGTAAGGAACGACCATACGGATCGGACGGTTCGGCCAGCTCCTGCAGCAAGGGCGGCGTCTGCGCCGGCGAGCACGATGGCGTGAAGCGCTGCAAGCAGCCGCGGTACAAGCATTTCACTTGGTATTGCAGCTCCCAAATTTGCTTTCAGCGCTACCACAGGCCGTCTGGCGTGGGACGCGTTTCACTGACCTGGAAGCCGGGCTATAGGCATCCGGCATCGCGAAGCCGTGGAGAGAGAGCGGTCGGGGCGAGGAAGCCCCATGCCGGATGCGCCGTGCCGAAGCGAGATCCACCAGACCGGTCAGGTCGCGCGCCGTCGCGTCCCTCGTCATCCTCCGGCCGGAGGCGAAAACTGGAACGGCAGTCCGACCAGCTCCACGACGCTTTTGGGACCCTTCGTAGGATCGACGCAGCAGCGCAGAACAGGCTGCCGCCGCCCGCCCGCCGCGCCCAGCAGGTAGGCGCACGGCGACCAGCAGCGGCGAGCGGCACGCGGGCATTGAAGCCGAGAAAGGACATGGTGACGATCTCGAAGTTCTGCAGCGCGAAGATGATCGTCGCGGCGGCGAACAGAATGATGACGGCGAGGTAGATCCAGCGCATGGGTGCCTCCTTATCGTCGATCAACCGCGTGGCGCGCAGTCCGCCACCTGCACCTTCAGCGACCGCGGCGCAGGCCGAAACCTGACTCCGATCCAGCCTGCGCCGGCCATGATGAGATCGATGCCAGGAACAGGCCGAGGATGTAGAGGCTCGAGACCGGCCAGCGCGCCAAGATCAAGCAGGCCGAGCAGCAGCGTGATCACACCGTGACAGCGCCACCCAGATCCAGGGCGTTTCCCGTTTCATGCTGAAGGCCAGGATGATCCGCATGATGCCCGAGGCCACCAGCGATGCGCCGAGAATGAGGGTGAGCAGCACGGCGGCGAGCAGCGGATTCTCGAACGTGACGAAGCCGGCGACGATGTAGAGCACACCGAGCAGGACCCAGAGCAGGAATTTGCCCCAGCTCTTGATCTGGAAGGCGCTGAACACTTCGGCGACGCCGGCGATGATCATCATCACGCCGACGACGAGGACACTCGCGACGGTGGCCATCGCGACGCTGCCAAGCGCGATAAACCCGGCGATGCAGATAGACGACGCCGAGTGCGATGATCCAGCCCCGACTTGGCGCGTAGCGGCGCCGTATCCGAGCCGGCTTGGGGATCTGTCATTGTGTCTGAAGCATTGGTCATGACGGTCCTCCGATGCGGAAACCTATCCGACGTTCGATCTCCACAGGGATGGAAGATAATAGCAGAATTGGAGAGATATTCATCCGGCTTTGCTGCCTCCATGACGGCTCCGACTGCCTCCGGCTCGAGCGGTTATTGCAGCGTGGGACCTGCACCCCGTTGGAGAAGCCACCGCCCGCGGCGCATCGCCACGAACGGACATTTCACGTAATGGTCAGGCTCAGCGAACCCGCCCGTCCTAATCCCTGGAGAAAACGGCGCGATTAGTCACATCTGACCGTCGACGCACGAACTCGTCAGAGTTGCGAAAGGCGGTGGGGTATTCGCATCGTCGATCTCCACCGCTTTGAGCAATACGTAAACTTTCCAACGCAAAGCGGCTAT
>ERZ1370068.9413-contig-8195_pt1 | contig 48010 bp, 69 predicted proteins | sample MGYA00561227_ERZ1370068 | MGnify/ENA primary metagenome ERZ1370068 (study PRJEB38410, sample SAMEA6850437) | metagenome | study: Metagenomic assessment of the ecological functions of the soil: analysis of the soil microbiota associated with the... | reverse complement strand
ATGTACTTCGTTCAGTTACGTATTGCTTGAAGCTGGTCGCGGACGCACCGCACACGGACGTGGCGTCGTTCGAGCCGTCTCTGGAACCGAGGAAGTCACGTTCGGCGGCGTAAGCCTGTCGATGTCGCTGTGGAAGATCCTGGTCGACGAGGCGAAGCAGCACCTGGCGACGCTTGCGAGCGAGCTCTCGGTGTTGCAATTCGATCCGCGCACCGTTCCGTCCGCGGCGATGATTCGCGCCGGCGCACACGCTGTTGCGGAATCCACCGCACGGGCGGCTTCCGACTGGTGGCAGCCGACGGCGCGGTCGCTCGAGCAAACGTTGCTGGCACTGGCGGAGCGAGGCGCGCCGCTGCCCAGCAACGCGCAGCCAGTCCTGGCACGCGCGGTCGCCGGCCTTGCGCAATTCGTGCACCGGGTCGAGTTTCGCGAGGCGTTCACGCCGGGCGATCACACGGAGGCCGCATCTGATCCAGGCGGACCTGGACGAACTGCGCCAGGAGACCGCGATCGATGCGCAGGACGCCGAAGCCGCCGCAGCGCGAGGACGAAGCAACCTCGGCGGACGTTGTTACGCCCGATTACCGCGCACGTTGCGCCGCACCGTTGCGCCTCACTTTGCGGATGGTCGCTCCGCTGGCCTGACAACACGCACCGGCATCGGACTTCGACGATGTCCGTTTGCCGTCTGGCGCAGGAAGACCCGCTGGCCGCGATCCGCGACGACGTGGACGAACAGGTGCTTGCCGATTTTCCTGGACGAGGCAGCGGAACTGTTCCCGCAGGCGGGCGAGGCGCTTGCGCGCGTGGAGGCGCAATCCGCACGACGGCAAGGCGGTCGCCGAATTGCGCCGCACGCTGCACACGTTCAAGGGCAGCGCGCGCATGGCCGGCGCGATGCGGCTGGGCGAGCTCACGCACCTCATGGAATCGACACCTGGTCGTGAGGCGACGTGCGCTTCCGGCGACGCCCGAGCACTTCGAGGCGCTCGAAACCGTCGCTCGACCGCATCGCGTTCGTGCTCGACCGCCTGCGCGTCGGCGAGACCAACACGCGGTTGCCTGGGTGATCGATCCCGGACGAGGCCTGCCGGAACCGCGGCGGCCGGCGAGGACTCCGCGCCGCCGGTCGCCGACTCGGTGGTCGTGCCGCTCGCCACTCCGCTGCGGCACCGTCGGTCGTCGTCGTGATCCGACTCGCAGCTGCATCCGCCGGTCGCTGACGCCCGCGCGGCGTCAGATGCCCGGCGCAGGCCGAAGCGACACCCGAACTCGAGATCGGCGCGCGCGCGCAGCTGCGGGTCCGCGCCGACGTCATCGACCGGCTCGTCAACGAGGCCGGCGAAGTGGCCATCGCGCGCGCGCGCGTCGAAGGCGAGTTGCGCTCGCTGAAGGCGAACCTGCTCGAATTGACCAACAGCGTGATCCGGCTGCGCGCGCAAATGCGCGAGATCGAAATCCAGGCGGAATCGCAGATCCAGTCGCAGATGTCGCTGATGCAGGAACAGCGCCGGCGATTTCGATCCGCTCGAATTCGACCGGTATACGCGCTTCCAGGAGCTGACGCGTTCGCTGGCCGAAGGCATCAACGACGTTTCCACCGTGCAGCATTCGCTGCTCAAGAACCTCGACGACGCCGACGCCGCGCTGCTGGCGCAGGCGCGGCTTGTCGCGCGAAGTGCAGCAGCGCCTGTTCTCGATCCGCACGGTGCCGTTCGGCAGCCTGTCCGAGCGCCTGTACCGGATCCTGCGCGCGACGGCGAAGGAGCTCGGACAAGCGCGCCAACCTCGAGATCCACGGCGCCAAGGTCGAGCTCGACCGCTCGGTGCTGGAGAAGCTGGTCGGCCCGCTCGAGCATCTGCTGCGCAATGCGCTGGACCACGGCATCGAAGCGCGCGACGCGCGCATCGAGGCCGGCAAGCTCGGAGACCGGAGAAATCTCGCTGACGGTGCGCCAGGTCGGCAACGAAGTCGTGATCGACCTCGCCGACGACGGTGCCGGCGTCGACTTCACGCGCGTGCGCGAGCGCGCCGCCGTCGCTGGGTCTGCTTCGCCGCCGACGCCGAGCCCACCGATGCGCAACTCGTCGAGTTCCTGTTCCAGCCGGGCTTCTCGACGGCGTCGAAGGTTACGCAGATCTCCGGCCGCGGCATCGGCATGGACGTCGTGCGCGCCGGAAGTCGCCGCGCTGGGCGGCCGGCGTCGAAGTGGCGCACCACGCCGGGCAAGCGGCACGCGGTTCACGCTGACGCTGCCGCTGACGCTGGCGGTGGCGCAGGCGGTGCTCGATTCGCGCCGGCGGCCGGCTGTGGGCGCTGCCGGCGCCGATGGTCGAGCAGGTGCAGCAGATCAAGAGCCAGCGACTGCTCGACCTCTACATCCAGCGCAAGGTCGAATGGCAGGGCCGCGTCTACCCGTTCCACTATCTGCCGCGGCTGCTGGGCGACACGCATGCACAACCCGGAAACGCTGCGCTACAACTCGGTGCTGCTGCTGCGCAGCGGCCAGACGTATGCGGCCATCCACGTCGACGAAATGGTCGGGCACGCAGGAAGTCGTCGTGAAGAACATCGGCCCGCAGCTGGCGCGCGTGTCCGGAATCTCGGGCGCCACGGTGCTGGGCTCCGGCGAGATCGTGCTCATCATCAATCCGGTGCAGCTGGCCGGGCGCGCCGACGTCCCGACATTCGATCCCGACAACGACGAGCGTGCGGTCGGCGACCGGCCGCGCGCCCATGTCGCGGCGGTGTCGACGCAGCCGCTGGTGATGATCGTCGACGATTCGCTGACGGTGCGCAAGATCACGAGCCGCCTGCTGCAGCGCGAGGGTTTCGCCGTGACCGACGGCCAAGGACGGCGTCGATGCGCTGCAGCTCCTGGACGAGCAGGTGCCCGACGTCATCCTGCTCGACATCGAGATGCCGCGGATGGACGGCTTCGAATTCGCGAAGACGATCAAGGGCGACCCGAAGTACGCGAACATCCCGATCATCATGATCACGTCGCGCACGGCGGAAAAGCACCGCAGCCGCGCCGCCGAACTCGGCGTCGACCTCTATCTCGGCAAGCCCTACCAGGAAGACGAACTCCTGAAGCACCTGCGCGAGATGACCGGGATCGCGGCGTCGATGTAGTCCAGCGCGTACCGGTTGGCCGCAGTCGCGGATGCGAGCACGCCGGTTGCTGTAACATCGCGGGCATGCCGACCCGGCAAGACGCCATAGCGGCCGCGGAAGCGATGGTTCGACGACGGCCATCTGCTCGACGCACGTGCGCGCGGCGGGTCGCCCATCGCACGGAGAGCCAGCGCGGCGATGCGCTTCCCGATCTGCGCCGCTACCTCACGGACGAAATCGGCCCCGCGCTTGCCGCGCTGGGCTTCGCGTTTCGCATCGTCGAGAATCCGGTCGCGGGCGCGGCCCGTTCCTGCTTGCCGCGCGGCACGAAGACGACGCGCTGCCCGACGGTCCTCATGTACGGCCACGGCGACGTCGTGCTGGGGTACGACGCGCAATGGCGCGCGGGTCTCTCGCCGTGGTCGCTGACCGTGGACGGCGATCGCTGGTACGGGCGCGGCACCGCGGACAACAAGGGCCAGCACAGCATCAACGTCGCGGCGCTGGGCCAGGTCCTGGCCGCGCGCGGCCGGCTGGGCTTCAACGTGAAGTTGCTGCTGGAGACCGGCGAGGAAACCGGATCGCCGGGGCTGCGCGCCGTGTGCGAGACGCGAGCGCACGGCACTTGCCGCCGACGTCTTCATCGCCTCCGACGGGCCCGCGCCTCAGCGCGGCGCGGCCGACGCTGTTCCTGGGCTCGCGCGGCGCGTTCAACTTCGACCTGACCGTCGACCTGCGCGAAGGCGGCCATCACTCCGGCAACTGGGGCGGCCTGCTCGCCAACCCCGGCACGATCCTCGCCAACGCGATCGCATCGCTGGTCGATGCGCGCGGCCGCATCCTCGTCGACGCGCTTGCGGCCGCCGCCGATTCCGGAGTCGGTGCGCCGCGCGCTCGCCGACATCGAACCGGGCGAACTCAGGCAGGTCCGGCGATCGATCCGCGACTGGGGCGAGCCGGGTCTGACGCCGGCGGAACGGGTCTTCGCGTGGAACAGTCTCGAAGTGCTCGCGTTCAAGACGGGCAATCCCGAGCATCCGGTCAATGCGCATTCCCCGCGCGCGCAGTGGCCAACCTGCAGCTGCGCTTCGTCGTCGGATGCGATCCACGGCGAATTCATTCCGGCACTGCGCGCGCATCTCGACCGGCATGGATTCGCGAACGTCAGCGTAACGCCGGCGCGCATGGAAACGATGCACGCGACGCGCCTCGATCCGGACCATCCCTGGGTCACGCGCGTTGCCGCGTCGATCGCGCGCGACGACCGGCGCGCCGCCGGCCATCCTGCCCAACCTCGGCGGCTCGCTGCCCAACGATTGCTTCGCCGACGTCCTCGGCCTGCCGACGGTCTGGGTGCCGCATTCGTATCCCGGCGTGTTCGCAGCACGCGCCGAACGAGCACATGCTGGCGTCCGTCGCCCGCGAGGGGCTGGCGATGATGACGGGATTGTTCTGGGATCTCCTGGAACACGCGGCCGCGGATATGGGTGCCTGGGGCCGCTGGCCCCGCCTGTCCGCATGCCGAGTTCACCGCACGATTGCGCCTGACGTCGACCGCGTGTTTCCGCTTCGTCGTCCTGTCGCCCCCTGCCGCCTGGCGCCTGCGTCCGACGCGCGCCTGCACCGCTTTCGTATTGACCTGAGAGCGCGCATCCGGGCCTCCCGGAGGAGAGATCATGGCGCACCCGCCACCGGAAACATTCGTACGGTTGCGCTTGGTCGGCCACGGTGCGGCGGGCAAGACCACGCTCGCCGAGGCGCTGCTGGTCAAGGCCGGCGCGCTGCCTGCAGGCGGGCAGCGTCGAGCGCGGCACGACGGTCAGCGATTTCGATCCGCTGGAAAAGTCCTACCAGCATTCGCTGCGCTCGTCGCTCCTGCACTTCGAGACGCAACGGACACGCGCGTCCATCTCGATCGACACGCCCGGCTTCCCGGATTTCATCGGCCAGTCGATCGGCGCGCTGGACGCCGTGGAGACCGCGGCGGTCGTCGTCAGCGCGCAATCCGGCATCGAAATGATCACGTCGCGGATGATGGACTGGGCGGCCAAGCGGCAACTGTGCCGCCTCGTCATCGTCAACAAGATCGATGCCGAGAACGTCGACCTGCCGAGGCGTTCTCGCCGGCGATCCAGGCGGCGTTCGGCAAGGAATGCCTGCCGATCAACCTGCCCGCCGGCGGCGGCAAGCGCGTCGTCGACTGCTTTTTCAATCCCGTCGGGCGAGTCCGACTTCTCGTCGGTCGCGGACGCGCATCGGCGCGCTGGTCGACCAGGTCGTCGAAGTCGACGAGGAGCTGATGTCGCTCTATCTCGAGCAGGGCGAGATCTGCGCCGGACCAGCTGCACGCGCCGTTCGAGAAGGCGCTGCGCGAAGGCCATCTGGTGCCCGTGTGCTTCGTGTCGGCGCGCACCGGCGCGGGCGTCGCCGAGCTGATCCAGATCTTCGAGAAGCTCGCTGCCGAATCCGGCCGAAGGCAATCCGCCGCTATTCACCAAGGGCGAAGGCGCGGCCGCGACCGAGTTCCACTCGACGCCCGACCCGAAGCAGCACGTGCTCGCGCACGTGTTCAAGGTCGTCGATGGACCCGTTCGTCGGGCAAGCTCGGCATCTTCCGCGTGCACCAGGGCACGGTCACCCGCGACACGCAACTCTACGTCGGCGATGGCCGCAAGCCGTTCAAGGTCGGCCACCTGTTCATGCTGCAGGGAGGCAAGAACGTCGAGAGTCGACCGCGCCGTGCCCGGCGACATCGCGGCGGTGGCCAAGGTCGACGAGATCGAGTTCGACTGCGTGCTGCACGATTCGCACGACGAGGACCACATCCACATGAAGCCGCTCGAGTTCCCGACGCCGATGCACGGCGTCGCGATCGAGCCGAAGCGCCGCGGCGACGAGCAGCGGATCTCCGAGGTGCTGCACCGGATGACGGCGGAAGACCCGACGCTGGTCGGTGGCCCACGACACCGATCGCTCAACGAGACGGTGCTGTGGGGCTTGGGCGACCTGCACCTGCGCTCGGTGCTCGAGCGCATGGCGAGCCAGTTCAAGCTCGAGGTCGACGACGCGCGCCGCCGCGCATCCCCTATCGCGAGACCATCACCGCGCCGGCCGAAGGCCACGCCCGGCACAAGAAGCAGACCGGCGGCGCGGGCCAGTTCGGCGAGGTCTACCTGCGCATCGAGCCGCTGCCGCGCGGCTCCGGCTTCGAATTCGTCAATCCGGTCGAAAGGCGGCGCGATTCCGACGTCGCTCATTCCCGCCGTGCAGAAGGGCGTCGAGCAGGTGCTGACGTCCGGGCCGCTCGCGGGCTTCCCGCTGCACGACGTCCGGGTCAACGTCGTACGACGGCAAATACCACCCGGTCGACTCGAAGGAGGTGGCGTTCATTTCCGCGGGCCGCAAGGCGTTTCTCGACGCCATCGCCAAGGCGCGGCCGATCGTGCTCGAGCCGATCGTCGGCGTGGAGATCAACTGCCCCGCGGGCAACATGGGCGACGTGACCGGCGACCTGTCGTCAGCGGCGCGGCCAGGTGACGGGCACGAAGACGATGCAGGCCGGCGCGCTCGCCGTCAACGGGCTCGCGCCGCTCGCCGAGCTCGACGGCTACGCCGCGCGGCTGAAATCGATGACGGGCGGGCAGGGCGCGTGGTCGATGGCGCTGTCGCATTACGAGCCGGCGCCGCCGATGCTGCAGCAGCAGTTGGTCAACGAGTATGCGAAGCATCGCCGGCACGAGGAGGATTAATCTGAGCCGCATTCGCCCCGGCAGTCGGGCCCGGCGCCGTTCGATCGGTAATATCGGGCCGCCAGCTGAATCTTCTCGCGCCGGCCAGCAGCCGGTCGATGATCGGCACCAATGCGCGTGGCGCCAGGAACAGCGCCCACACCAGCGCGTTGGGACGAAACAGCACGTACTGCCAGCACGAACGCGCCCGCCGCCACGATCAGCGCATAGCCAACGCGCGCGCCTCGCCGATTCGGGATCGTCATCGGATCCGAGATCATGAAAAAGGCGAAGAGCAGTAGGCACCGCTGCCGAGCTGATGCGCCCATACGGCCCACGACTGGCCCAGCCACAGCACCCGCAACGCGATCAGGCCGAGCCACGCTGCCCAGGAAGAACCACGCGATGTCCCATCGCCGCGCGCGCTGCACGACCACGCCGCCCAGCGCGACGAACCACACCGCGGCGGCGAGTTCGTTGCCCCATTGGCCCGGTGAGATCCACGATGCCCGGAACAGCAGCGACGTGGCCACGATCACGCCGAGATTCGCCGGGTTGTACAGATGCTTGCCGTTCACCGCGGCATCGTGAACTTCGGCGGACATCGCGAGCACGCCGCGAGCGGATGCACCCACAGCGTGTCCGAGCGCAGCAGGAGCGACAGCCCGAAGCAGGTGACGAGCGCCGACAGCGAACCCTTCTGCTCGCAGGCCTTTAGGCGATGCAGCCAGCAGCGCCTTGCGTCGCGAGTCCGGCGGCGAACGCCAGCGCCATCTGCGCGGGCTTCGAGCGCGAAATCGCGCGCCAGCACGCCGAAGGTCAACAGCGATCGCTGAGAAACAGGATCTGGTAGATGCGTCACCGCGGCAGCCACGGACGCAGACACCAGCGGATGCCGGCGCGTGACGTTCACGGCTTCGCCGCGGACCACAGCGCGCTCCCACCAGCGGTTGTCCGTCTGCGGCGCGAGCGCCATCCGCGCGCGGATCGCGTTGACGTCGCCGCCGGTAAGCGCGGCCAGCGTCTGCGGCTTCGCTCGTCCCGGCGTGCGCGCGACCGCGTCGAAATACGGCTTCGCCTCGGCGCACGCCGATTCGTCGCCGCGTCCAGGGATGCCGCAGCACGTAGCGCGACCTGGAAGTTCTGCCGGTCGGCGGTTTCCTGGAATGCGAGGTCCTCCGGCAACGATTTCGCGCGTGTAGCGCAGATGCAGGCCGCGTGAGCATCACCGGCTGCGCGCCGCCGCACCGGCGCCGACGGCCAGAAACGCGCCGGCCTGCCGCAGCTCGTCTGGGCGTCAGCGGATCGGCGGCGCACGGAGTCGCACCAGCTCATGTCCCAGAAGTACTCGGTGAAGATCGCGCGATAGTCCTCGCGCGCGGCCTGCGGCGTCGAAGATCGCCTTGTACGTCTGGCGCGAACTCGCTGCGCACGTAGGTCGGAATGTCCATGTTCGCGGGCAGCTTGATCGTCCGGTAATTCGTCGTCTCGACGCGGCCTTTCGGCGTCAGCACGTAGAGGACGAGGTCCTGCGGGCCCTTGCGCGTTGAGCATGCCGAGGCGGACCGGCAGCATGAACTTCTCCGATTCGAACGCGAATTGCAGCGGCCGCAGGTAGGCGACGCCGGTCTTCGGCCTGCTCCGTCGAGGTTCACCTTCGCGACGAAGAATTTCATGTTCTGCCGGATGTAGCGGCTGAAGCGCCGCCGCGGCGCGCTTCGGAATCCGGTAGCCGTTCTCGCGCAGCCACGTCTCGAGGCCGTCGGATTGCTTCGCCGAAAGGATCGCGATGTCGTATTCGCCGACCGTGTAGCTGGCCTCGACGGTCACGCCAAGCGCCTTTCCCGCGACGCCTCCGCATTTCATCATGCGACCGCGGCGCGGCGGCGGCATCACGAGCGCCGTATGCGACTGCGGGTACTTCAGCGCGCACGGATTCGCGTCGTAGTACTCGGCGAGCCGCGGCGCGCTGAAGGCGTCGATGCGCTCGAAGAGCTTGCGCTCGCCGATGTGGATCTGGCCCTTTTCCAGCACCTGCGGCACCGGCACGACCAGCGCGAATTCGGTCAGCTCGCCCCGATAGTCGTTGGCCATGCTGATCACGGTGCGGTTGCCGTCGCGCGGACCATGATCACCTGCGAGGCCTCGTTGAACAGCGTGGCGTCGGCCTTGCCGACATAGAATCCGCAGAACGCGGCGGCGAACGGCAGGCGATGACGACAAGCGTGGAGAACGCGGCCAGAACGACGAGCCACGCGCCGTCGCGGACATTGGGCGAGGACACTTGACAACCTCCGGAATCAGGATGACGCCGGTGTTAACGGCGGCCATCCGGATTCGGGGTTGGAGGTGACAGGAAGCTGAGGTGGAAGCTGAGGTGGAAGCTGAGGTGCGGGGTTGATGGGGAAACTGAGGTGAGAAGGACTACGGGGACTTGAGGTCGCGTGCCGGACTTCAGTGGCGCCACAGGAGCTTGCCGGTCGCGTCGTAGCTTTCGAGCGCGAGCGCGGCGATCGTTCTCCGGTCCGGTCACGCGGATCATTCCGAACTGCCGGCGGCCGATGAGCGTGCCCGGCACCACGTCGCGGATTCTGCTTTTCCGACGGCGTCCGGATTGGCCCACGGGCGCGACGTGAGCGGACTCGACGTGTATTCGTAGAGCGGGTAGGCGCCGGGCCGATCTACTCTTCAGCAGTTCGCTGAAATGACGGTCGCCGGACAGGAACACGACGCCGTCGATCTTCTGCGCGAGCAGCCAGTCCGCGAACGCCCGTCTGCTCGGACGCGAAGTGATTCCAGCCTTCGAAGCGGTTGACTCGATTCCACATCTGGTTGCCGTTGACGCACGAGCTTCGATCGGCGCCTGCGAGTAGATGAGCGCATTGCTGCAGCCACGCGAGCTGCTGCGCGCCGAACATCGTCTTGCCCGGGCCGTCGACGCGTGCGATTGGCGGAGCGGTACCAGCGGTCGTCCAGCAGGAAGATGTCGACGTCGCCCCAGCGGCGCGGCCGAAGACGCCGGGCACGTCGGGCAGCCCATAGCTCGGATTGGCCCAGTAGCGGCGGAAGAGCTGCAGCGATTCGCCTTTCATGACGTAGGACATGTCGGCGTCGTTCGGCCCGTAGTCGTGGTCATCCCAGATCGCGAGATGGGGCGCTGCAGTCAGCAGTTTCTGCAGCGGAGCGAACGTGCGTTGCCGCCGGTAGCGCATCGCCATGGCGGCAGGATCGAGCTCGTCGGAGTCCTGGAAGTAGAGGTTGTCGCCTACCCAGATCATGAGGTCGGGCTTCATGCGCGGCGATGGCATCGAAGATCTCGAAGCCGCCGCCGTAAGTCCTGTCCGCCCCAGATCGGATCGGGATCGGCCAGAAAGAAGCACGAGCCAAACGCGATGGCGAGATCGCGCGCCTCCGCGGGCTTCGGACCAGTAGGGTTGCGCTGTAAGGGTGCCGTCGCGGCTGTCGCCATCGCCGGTGACGCGATACGGCACCGCCTTGCCGGGCGCGAGTCCCGTCAAGCGGGCGAGGACGACGTTGCCCGACGTGGCGCTCGCGTCCAGCGTGAGTTGCGCTCTGCGGCCTGCAGCATCCGGGCGCCAGCTGATGTCGATGGGACCGGCTGTGTCCGCCATCACCCACAGCAGTGCGCTGGTGTAATCGGCGTAGCCGTGCATGACGGTCAGCTTTGGCGGCCGCCGGCAAGGCGGCCAGGAGGAAGAGCGCCAGCGCCAGACGCGCGATTCTGCAGGCCAGGCGAGGCTGATGGCACATGATCGTCAAGGGGAAGGTATCGCACGGAAAAGTGCGCGAAGCAACCGGCGTCACACGAAAGCCGGTGCCCGGACGTGTTTTTGATTGTCGCCCACCCCCTTCGGATTACAATTCGCCGTTGATGACCGGGCCGATCAACCTCACGCACCACTTCCTCATCGCCATGCCGGCCATGGCGGATCCCAATTTTGCGCACACGCTGACCTATGTGTGCGAGCACAACAAGGACGGTGCGCTCGGCATCGTCGTGAACAAGCCGATCGACATGACGCTGTCGGCGCTGTTCGAGCAGATCAACGTTCCCGCTGGCCGACCGCGCGCTGCGCGAGGCGCCCGTCCACTTCGGCGGTCCCGTGCAAGTCGATCGCGGCTTCGTGCTGCACCGCCCGCTGGGCAACTGGCAATCCACGCTCGCCATCGGCGACGGCATGGGCCTCACGACGTCGAAGGATGTCCTGGAAGCCGTCGGCCGCGGCGATGGCCCAGCGGACGTGTTCGTATCGCTGGGCTACGCCGGCTGGGAGGCGGGCCAGCTCGAAAGCCGAGCTCGCGCAAAACGCATGGCTCACCGTGGAGGCGGACGCCGGCGTGCTGTTCGATGTTCCCCCGGAGCAGCGGCTGCCGGCGGCGATGCAGTTGCTGGGCATCGATTTCGCGCGGCTGTCCGAGGGCGCCGGGCACGCGTGACGCGTGGCCGCCACTTCCCCGACGCGACGGTGCTCGCGTTCGATTTCGGCACGCGGCGCATTGGCGTGGCGATGGGCAATACGCTGACGCGCACGGCGCATCCGCTGGCCACCATCGACGCCGAACGCACGGACGCGGCGCTTTGCGGCGATCGCCGCGTTGATTGCCGGAATGGCAGCCGGGAATGTTGGTGGTCGGGCTCCCGACGCACGCGGATGGAACGGAGCACGCCGATGACGCAGCGGCGCGCAGCGCTTCGCGCGCCAGCTCGAAGGTCGCTTCGGCCTGCCGGTGACCCTGGTCGACGAGCGCTGGACGCCGAGGCCGCGCAGTCGGCCCTGGCGAGGCGGGCATCGACGGGCCGCAAGGGCAAGGCCGTGCGCGACCAGGTCGGCCGCGCAAGTCGATCCTGCAGGGCTGGTTCGATGATCCGGACATCCCGAGATGCAGCCGCCGGAAATCCCTGACGCCGAGGCGGCGCTGGCCGCGCTCGCGTGAGCGCATGCGCGCGCGCGGTCGCCTTCGACGCCGCCTTCGTCGGCATCTACTCCGGCGGCGCATGGATCGCCGATCGCCTCGCGCGCGATGATCCCGGGCGAGCATCCGGTCGGCTACATCGACGTGTCGTTCTATCGCGACGATTACGCGCGCACGGGACTGAAGGCCGGCGCGAAGCGCAGTGACCTGCCGTTCGATGTCGACGGCGCGACGATCGTTCTCGTCGACGACGTGCTCTACACCGGCCGCAGCGTGCGCGCGGCGATCAACGAACTCTTCGACTACGGCCGGCCGGCGCGCATCGAGCTCGCCGTGCTGGTCGACCGCGGCGGCCGCGAGCTGCCGATCGAGGCGACGTACTGCGGCGCGCGGCTCGCCGTCGCGCGCGACCTGTCGCATCGTGCTTGCGCGCGACGAGGGCGACGCCTGCGCTTCGCGCGTCGAGAAGGCCGCGAGCGCCTGACATCGTGCGCAATCCCGCAGCTCAACGCGGACGGCGAACTCACGCACCTGCTGACGCTGGAGGGCTTGCCCGCGCCGGTGATCACGCAACATCCTCGACACCGCGGACCCGTTCGTGTCGATCGCCGAGCGCGAAGTCGAAGAAGGTGCCGCTGCTTGCGCGGCAAGGCGGTGTTCAACCTGTTCTTCGAGAATTCGACGCGCACGCGCACGACGTTCGAGATCGCCGCCAAGCGCCTGTCCGCCGACGTCATCAACCTCAATATCGGCGTCGTCGTCGACGAGCAAGGGCGAGACGCTGCTCGACACCGTCGACAACCTGGTCGCGATGGACGCCGACATTTTCGTCGTGCGGCATGCGCAGTCCGGCGCGCCGCACCTCATCGCCGCAGCACCTGAACGCGCAGGGCCGCGGCGACGTGCACGTCGTCAACGCGGGCGACGGCCGCCACGCGCACCCGACGCAGGGACTGCTCGACCTCTACACGATCCGCCACTACAAGAAGGACTTCCACAACCTGACCGTGGCCGTCGTCGGCGACGTCCTGCATTCGCGGGTCGCGCGCTCGCTGATCCACGGGCTTACCACGCTCGGCACGCCGGAAGTGCGCGTGATCGGGCCGAAGACGCTGCTGCCGACGCAGAGTCGAAGCGCTGGGCGTGCGCGTGTTCCACGACATGCGCGAGGGCTCGCGGGCTGCGACGTGGTCGTGATGCTGCGGCTGCAGAGCGAGCGGATGAAGGGCGCGCTGCTGCCGTCGGCCGGCGAATACTTCAAGCACTACGGCCTGACGCCGGACAAGCTCGCGCTCGCCAAGCCCGACGTCGATCGTGATGCATCCCGGGCCGATGAACCGCGGCGTGGAAATCGACTCGGCCGTCGCCGACGGCGACCGCTCGCGTCATCCTGCCGCAGGTGACGTTCGGCATCGCCGTGCGGATGGCGGTGATGAGCATCATCGCGGGAAATGTGATGAAACTCGAGATCAAACAGCGGCCGCATCGTCGACCCCGCGCAGCGGCATCGACCGCGTGGCATCGCTGTACATCGCCGCGGGCAAGGTCGTCGCGATCGGCGCAGCGCCGGACGGATGGCGCGCCGAGCCGCGTCGATCGACGCGCCAGGGTCTCGTCGTCGCGCCCGGCCTCATCGACCTCTCGGCGCGCGCTTGCGCGAGCCGGGATTCGAATACAAGGCGACGCTCGAATCGGAAATGCAGGCCGCGATCGCCGGCGGCGTGACGAGCCTCGCGTGCCCGCCCGACACCGATCCGCCGCTCGACGAGCCGGGCCTGGTCGAGATGCTGAAGCACCGCGCGCGCTCGCTCAACCAGGCGCACGTCTATCCGATCGGCGCGCTGACGGTGCGGCTGCAGAGGCACGACGCTGACCGAGATGGGCGAGCTGGCCGAAGCCGGATGCGTCGCGTTCTCGCAGGCCGATGCGCCGCTGGTCGACACGCAGGTGCTGCTGCGCGCGATGCAATACGCGGCGACGTTCGGCTATCGCGTCTGGCTGCGGCCCAGCGATCCGCACTCTCGGCAAGGGCGGCGTCGCGCACGACGGCGAAGTGGCGACGCGGCTGGGCCTGCCGGGCATCCCGGCGGCTGCCGAGACGATCGCGCTCGCGACGATTCTCGCGCTGGTGCGCGAGACCGGCGTGCGCGTGCACCTGTGCCGGCTTGTCGACTGCCGAAGGCGTGGCGATGGTGCGCGCCGCGAAAGCGGAGGGCTTGCCGGTGACCTGCGACGTCGCGATCCATCACCTGCACCTGTGCGACGTCGACATCGGCTGGTTCGACGTCGCAACGCCGCATCTGGTGCCGCCGCTGCGCACGACGCGCGACCGCGCGGCGCTGCGCGCCGGCGCTCGCCGACGGCACCATCGACCTCATCTGCTCCGATCACGCGCCGGTCGACGACGACGGCAAGCAGGTGCCGTTCGGCGAAGCGGAGCCGGGCGCGACGGGCCTCGAACTCCTGCTGCCGCTCACGCTCAAATGGGCTGCGGAAGAGAAAGTGGCGCTGCCTGCGGCGCTGGCGCAGATCACGTGCGAGCCGGCCGAGCTCCTCGGCGTCGGACGCAGGCGCACCTTCGCGGTCGGGGCGCCGGCGGATGTCTGCGTGTTCGACCCGGAACGCCTACTGGACGGTCGAGCGCTCGGCGCTCGAAGAGCCAGGGCAAGAACACGCCGTTCCTGGGCTCTGGAGGTTCCGGGCAAGGTGCGGCTGACGCTGGTCGGCGGGCAGGTCGTGTACGAAGGCTAAGGCGGCGTGCCGAAGCGCGCGCATGTCGACCATGATTGCACGCGCCCAATCGCGGCGCGCACGAGGAAGCGATGAAACTCGATCTCGATCCGGATATCAAGGGCATGCTGGAGCCCGATCGCGTATTCGACCGCCGCGATTTTCTGACAACGGCGCTGGGTGCGAGCGCCGCGCTGGCGGCATCAGGTGCGTCGGCGCAAGCAGATCGTCACCGACAGCGTCGGCCTCGAAGCCGGCGACGTGACGATCAAGGTAGCCGACGGCACGTTGCCGCGGCTATCGCGCCATGCCTGCCAGCGGGCGGCCCGTTTGCCGGTGATCCTCGTCGCGCCGGAGGTGTTCGGGCTCAATCCGTACATGAAGGACGTCTGCCGCCGCCTCGCCAAGGCGGGCTACTTCGCCGTGACGCCCGACGTGTACGCGCGCAAGGCCGACCTCACCGAAGATCACCAACATTGCCGACATCATGCCGATCGTCAACAGCCAAGGCCGACGCCGAGATGATGTCCGATTTCGACGCCACCGCGTGCGTTCGCCAAGGCGAGCGGCAAGGCGCGATGTCGACCGGCTCGGCATGACCGGATTCTGCCGCGGCGGCCGCACCGTGTGGATGTATGCCGCGTACAACCCCAGGCTGCGAGCTGCGGTGGCGTGGTACGGATCGCTGGACGGAAAGATGAGCGACGCGACGCCGAAGAATGCCGCTCGACCTGGTCAAGGAGATCAAGGTGCCGGTGCTCGGGTCTCTACGGCGCCAAGGACAACGGCATTCCGCTGGCCGACGTGGACAAGATGCGCGACGAACTGAAGGGCACCGGGCAACAAATCGGAGTTCGTCGTGCTATGCGGATTCGGGCACGGCTTTCACGCCGATTTCCGCCCCGACAACTATCGCAAGCAGGATGCCGAAGACGGCTGGAGCCGCATGCTCGCATGGTTCAAGCTGTGGGGCGTTGCGTAGCGCGTACTACTTTGCCTTAGGAACGCGCCCCATGAGGTAGAACTCGTCGTTCGGCCGCATGCTGATCATGTTCGCCATCCGGTTCGACAGCGCGAAGAACGCCGCGATTGCGCCGATGTCCCAGATGTCCTCGTCGGTGAAACCATGCGCGCGCAGCGGCGGCGAAGTCGTCGTCGTCGATCTCGCCGGCTGTCAGCGCGACCTTGAGCGCGAACGCGAGCATCGCCTTCTGCCGCGGCGTGATGTCGGCCTTGCGGTAGTTGACGCGCGACCTGGTCGGCGACGCAGCGGATTCTTGGCGTAGATGCGCAGGATCGCGCCGTGCGCGACGATGCAGTAGAGGCAGTCGTTCGCGCCCGACGTCGCGACGACGATCATTTCGCGCTCGGCCTTGGTGAGGCCGACTCTCCTTTCCATCAGCGCGTCGTGGTACGCGAAGAACGCGCGGAACTCGTCCGGGCCGATGGGCGAGCGTCAGGAAGACGTTGGGGATGAAGCCCGCCTTTTCCTGCACTTCGAGCATTCGCGCCCGGATGTCTTCCGGGCAGATCCTCGAGTTTCGGGACCGGGTAGCGGCTGATTGGAGTTGCGCCCATGTAGATGAGTCTACCAGCCCGGAATAGGCCGATCCACGACGAACGGGGCGCCTTGCTGACCGGCAGAGATCGGCCAGTACGAGACACTCGCCGCGCGCTCCGCCCCTTTAGACCACCGTTTGCGCAATATTCGGCACTTTGCCTAAAATGGCTATCGGAAGATCGAGTGCATTTCGCAAGCCGTGTACGTCCTCTCATTCGGCGTGTCGGATGGACAAGGAGGCAAAAATGAAGATACCTAAGCCCCTGTCGGCACTCACCCTTGCCGCATGCGGCACATTTGTGTAGGTCAGCCCGCGATCGCGGATGTAACCATACCCTACAACGAATACAGCGACTCTCCCACCATAGGGCGCGGCGCGGGCAGCTTCCACCGATCCGAGGAATCCGGGATATGGTGCGATGAAAATATTCATCGAGAAGGTCAAGGAGTACACCGATGAAAACGGATCCGATGCGTTACCCGCCGGACACAAAGGTCATTTTCCAGCGCAGCCAGAGCACCGGCCGTGAAGTAAGCGCACTAAGGGCGGGGATCCAGTTTGCCAACGCGAATGCGCCCAAGCCGTTCTTCTCGGAACCGAGCTGGGGGTTTGCCTATAACTCGGTGCCGTTTGGCATGCGGTTCGAACAAATGACGGGGTTCCTTTACGACGCCAGAATAGAAGGATTCAACGGAAATGGTGTCGCATTGGCGCAATCGATACTGGATAGCCGGGGCGGAACTCAAGTTGTGCTTCCGGTCGTCGGCAGCACCATGCAGGGCTCGGGCTATTTTCCGAAGCCCATCGGCAGGCCGGACTGCATGGCGGGCGACGCGGAATGTTTGAGTCGAAGGAACGGCATTGGGTTGGCGGGCCTGTGCACCTCGGGTTGGAGGATTCGTTACCTGGCCCCTCCGCAGGATATCGTGGACCGTGCCTGCGACCTGTTGGTGAAACGCGGCGTCATTCCCGCCAAGACGCTCACGTTCTATCCGGCAGTGGGGGAGACAATCGGTTCTGCTGCCGATGCAAAGAGGCGCCGTCCAAGGCTTCGAATACGTGAACCCGCATGATGATTTTGCTGATTTCTTCCCGGTAAAGGAGGCGACAGGTACAGCGCCGCTCGGCAATCCGGATGCCGGCAGTCTGGATTGCAGCCCGGCCCTTGCATACCCGATCCAGCCCGGCACTCAATCCAACTGCTCGCAAAATATCGGTCAGATAGGCGCGCGTTACGCGCATCACCCGTCGTGGCATCAGCCATTCCTGATTTCGTGGATGCACATCGACAAGACTGTCTGGAACAGCCTGAACGCTGCCCAACAAGCGGCCATCATGCGCGCGGCCAAGGACTCGGTGATCGAGTCCTATAACGCCGCCGAGTCGGTTGCGTGCACCAAGCTGAAGGCCATTCTGGATATCAACAAGGGCGTCAACCAGCGAAACATCGACGGCAGCCTGCGATTGGCCGACGGCAAGCCGCTCAGCGCAAGCATGACCATGACCCCTTGGCCAGAGGATGCATTGAAGGTTCTACACGAAGCCACCAATGATCATCTGGCATCGCTCGCCGGCCCGAACAGTCCCAACGAAAAACAGACGCACAGAAGGACTTCGCCGCGGTATTGGGTGCGTTGACCAAATACGGCGCCAGTATCGGCGCAACAAAATTTGATCCGGGAAGGTTTCCGGCAACAACAGGGTTGGTCGCGGGCCAGGAATGCATTTTCGGTCAAGAGCTCCTGACACAGTTGGCACAGTCAAGCCGATTCAGTTCGCGGAGCAGCTATTCGTCACACAGCCAGCATCGCCAGCCAGCCGCGCACGGGCACGCCCCTTTCGAGCCGGATATCTGCCGGGCGAAATATCCACCTTGCCGAATCCGTTGTCGCGGGCGAGTTGCCGCAGGTAATCCGCGGAGTGTGCATAGCGGCCGCTGGCGAGGAGTCGGTAGTCGCGCGGGAGTTCCGCGCCCGTGGCGTCGGATGGCGTTTTCTCGATCGCCTCGACGGAGAAGACGAGGGCGCCACCGACGCGCAGCAGCCGGGCCGCTTCGCGAACGACGTCGGCGAGCTTGCCAACATAGATGAACACATCTGCGGCAGCGATGAGGTCGTAACTCGACGCGGGTTCCAGCCTTCATCAGCGACAGCAAGTCCCGGTGCTCGAGACGGCCATACAGATTTCGCTCGCGCGCCTTTTTCGAGCATCCTCAGCGAAAGATCGACGCCGACGAGATGGTGCGCGAACGGCGCAACCGCCGCGCCGACCAGGCCGGTGCCGCAGCCCAAGTCAAGGACGTCCCATCCGCTTTGCGGCGGTTCCGCATGCCTTCGGGCAATGGCGACGAGTGCTCGCGGCACACGATACCGCAGGGTCTCGACCAGATGCGCGTCGAACCGGGGTGCATGGTTGTCGAAAAGATTCGCGATGTATCTTTCCGGCGGCCGCTCGGGATTCTGCGCCGTCAGTGATGACAACGAAAACGTTGCCAGCTCGTTGCCGGGATCGAGCCTTAGAACCTCACGCAGGCACGCGGTCGCGTCGGCGACGTTGCCCTGGGCTTTCAACGCGAGACCGAGGTTGTACTGGGCCAGCACAAGTTCCGGCTTCAGCGAGATGGCTCTGCGGTAGCACGCGATGGCGTCCTGATGCCGGCCCTCATCCGCGAGGACCAGTCCCAGATGATAGTGGGCCTCGGCGTAGTCCGGCTTGATGGCGAGCGCCCTCTCGTAGCACTGTGTCGCATTGCCGATCTGTCCCGTCGCGCGATACGCTTCTCCCAGATTGCTGTATGCGTAAGGATTGGGTGGCCTCGGCGGAGTCGTGCGTTCCGCATGGGCGATGGCGCGGCCGATGTAGTCGATGGCGTGGTGATGGCGCCCCGCATCATGCGCGATCGCGCCGAGGAGGCAGAGCGCGTCGAAGTTTTCGGGATCGGTGACCAGGACTTGGCGATAGGCCTCTTCCGCTTCGGTCAATCGCCCGGCGCGGTGGTGCGCAATGCCGGCCGCGACCGCCCGCGCTACGTCGGGCTTTCCTGATTCAGCCATCACTTCGGTGGGACATACCCCTGTGGCATATCCGCGCCGCCGCCGAAAAATGCTTCTCCATCTGTTCGGCGAGCCACTTCCGCGCGCGCACGTCGGCCAGGCTCAGGCGATTCTCGTTCACCAGCATCGTCTGGTGCTTGAGCCATGCCTGCCACGCCTCCTTGGACACGTTCTCGTAGATGCGCTTGCCGAGTTCGCCAGGGTAGGGCGGAAAATCCAGGCCCTCCGCTTCCTTTCCGAAGCTTGACGCAATTGACCGTTCGTGCCATGAGTGAAATCGTCCTAGAGGGTCTTGCGGTAGACCAGCGACTTGCGCTGGTAGTTGTAGAGCGCCTGCTTCTGCCGCGGCAGGTCGGCGATCGTTGCGCGACCCGGAATCCGCGTTCCAGAAACCAGTGCGCCGTCTTGGTCGTGAGCACGAACAGTTCCGCGAGCTTCAGCTTGCGCGCGCGCGTCTCGATCTCGTGCATCAGTGCCTCGCCGTAGCCCTCGCGGCGGAAGTCCGGTTGCACCGCGAGCGCGGCCAGTTCGCCCAGCTTGTCTTCCGGAAACGCGTACAGCGCCGCGCAGCCGATGATGTTGCCGTCGTACTCGGCGACGACGAAGCGCTCGATCTCGCTTTCGAGGCGCTCGCGCGACCGGCGCACCAGCACGCCTTGCTCCTCCAGCGGCTCGATGATGCCGGAGAATTCCGCCGACGTCGTCGATCGTCGCGTTGCGGATGTGCGCGAGCGCGGTCGCGGCGACCATCGGTTCCGACACCGTCGCGGGTGAAGAGTCTCGAGCAGCAGCGCGCCGTCGTGGTGGCGGCTGATGAGGTGCGCGCGCTTGACGCCGTTGTTGCACGCGCGGATCGCGGCTGGCAGGTAGATCCTCACGTCGCCGCTCGAGCCTTGCCGTTCTTGGCGAGCAGCGCCTCCGGCGTCGGCTGTCGAAGGTCCGTCGAGCAGTTGCCGGCGGCCGTTGCGCACGCCGTCGGCATCCATCGAGGAAGATGAGCTTCGGTCGCTTCCAGCCGCACCGCAACCTGCGTGGCGACTTCCTCGACGGTCAGGTTGAAGATTTCGCCGGTGGGCGAGTAGCCGATGGGCGAAATCAGCACGATGTCGCCATCGTCGAGCCGCTGCTGGATTGCCTCGGTGTCGATGCGGCGCACTTCGCCCGTCAGCTGCATGTCCACGCCGTTCACGACGCCCATCGGTTTCGCCGTCAGGTAGTTGCCGCTCGACACGCGATTGCGCGCGCCGGCCATCGGCGAATTGGCGAGTCCCAGCGACAGGAGTGCTTCGATCCGCGCGCGCACCTGCCCGGCCGCCTCGAGAACGCAGTCCATCGCCTCGGCGTCGGTCACACGCACGCCATTCGCGTAGCGGCTCTCGATGTCCTGCTGCTCGAGGATCGCCTCGACCTGCGGGCGGCAGCCATGCGCGACGACGAGGCGGATGCCGAGGCTGTGCAGCAGGTTGAGGTCGTGGATGACGCCCAGAAATTCGTCGTCCGCGACCACTTCGCCGCCGAATGCGATGACGAAGGTCTTGCCGCGAAACGCATGCACGTAGGGCGCCGCCGCGCGGATCCAGTGGACGAACGCGCGCATCGTGGCGGAATTCGCCGGGGCGGGGCGTTCGGGAGCGCGGGGCATTGGCGTGGCTCGAGAGCCGGTTGGCGGGTGCGCGCGATTATAGCGCGGGGTCCACGCGGTCGAGCCGGTTCGCACCTCGGCTATCATTCGCCGCATGGCCTCGCCGCTTCTCGCAAACCTTAATCCCGGAACAGCTTGCCGCCGTCACGCTGCCGCACGCCTCCGCGCTGATCCTGGCGGGCGCGGGCAGCGGCAAGACGCGCGTGCTGACGACGCGCATCGCCTGGCTGCTCGCGACCGGGCAGGCGGGTCCGCTGTCGATCCTCGCCGTGACGTTCACCAACAAGGCGGCGAAGGAGATGCTGATCCGCCTGTCGGCGCTCACGCCGGTCAACACGCGCGGCATGTGGGTGGGCACGTTCCACGGCCTGTGCAACCGGATGCTGCGCGCGCATCACCGCGACGCCAATCTGCCGCAACTCTTCCAGATTCTCGACACGCAGGACCAGCTGTCGCTGATCAAGCGGATGTACCGGGCACACAACCTCGACGACGATCGCTATCCGCCGAAGCAGCTGCAGTGGTTCATCGCCGACGCCAAGGAGGAGGGCCTGCGCCCGAACATGGTCGAGGCGGCCGACGAATTCATCGCGCCGGCAGGTCGAGCACTACGCGCTGTACGACGCGATGTGCCAGCGCGAGGGCGTGGTCGATTTCGCGGAGCTGCTGTTGCGCAGCTACGAGCTGCTGGCAGGTCAACGAAGCGATTGCGCGAGCATTACCAGCGGCGGTTCTCGCATCTGCTGGTCGACGAGTTCCAGGACACGAACACGCTGCAGTACAAGTGGCTGCGCATGCTGGCGGGGCCGCACACGGCGGTGTTCGCCGTGGGCGACGACGACCAGTCGATCTACGCGTTCCGCGGCGCGAAGGTCGCCAACATGCAGCAGTTCGAGCGCGACTTCGCCACGCCCGAGCAGCCCGTCGAAGCTCATCAAGCTCGGAGCAGAATTACCGCTCGCACGGCCACATCCTCGACGCCGCCAACGCGCTGATCCGCCACAACCAGGCGCGGCTGGGCAAGAACCTGTGGACGAGCGAGGGCAAGGGTGAGCCGGTGCGCGCATTTGCGGCGGCGTCCGATCGGGAGGAGGCCGGCGTTCATCGTCGACGTGGTGAAGGGCATCGCCGCGGACGGTGTGCCGCACGACGAAGTGGCGCTGCTCGTACCGCTCCAATGCCCAGTCGCGCATCCTCGAGCACGCGCTGTTCGGCGCTGGCATCCCCTATCGCGTATACGGCGGCATGCGCTTTTTCGAGCGCGCGGAGGTCAAGCATGCGCTGGCCTATATGCGCCTCATCGCCGAACCGGAGGACGACGGCGCCTTCCTGCGCGTCGTCAACTTTCCGCCGCGCGGCATCGGCGCGCGAACGCTGGAAAACCTGCAGGACTCCGCGCGCGGGCAGGGGTTCGCGTTGTGGCAGGTCGCGGCGTCCGGCGCGATGTCGGGCAAGGCCGGCTCGATGCTCGCCGCCTTCGTCAGGCTGATCGAGGCGCTGCGTCGACGAAACCAAGGCGTTGCCGCTTCCTGAAGCGGTCGAGCACGTGATCGAGAAGTCCGGCCTGCTCGCGCACTACAAGGCGGAGAAGGACGGCCAGGATCGTGTCGAGAACCTGCTGGAACTGGTCACCGCCGCGGACGGCTTCGTGCGCGAGGCGAACCTCGCGACCGACGCGCCGATGCTCACCGACCGTGTGGATGTCGACGCGCAGCTCGCCAGAAGCGGGCGAAGCCGAGGGTGCGACGGATTCACTCACCGCGTTCCTCACGCACGCTGCGCTCGAGGCCGGCGAGACGCAGGCAGCGGAGGGCCGCCCGGCGCTGCAATTGATGACCGTGCATTCCGCGAAGGGCCTCGAGTTCCACACGGTGTTCGTGACGGGCCTGGAAGAGGGCCTGCTTCCCGCACGAAAACAGCCTGTCGGAAGCCGACGGCCTCGAAGAGGAGCGAAGGCTCATGTACGTGGCGATCACGCGCGCGCGGCGACGGCTTTACGTCACGCAGGCGCAAAGCCGCATGCTGCACGGACAGACGCGCTACAACATTCCGTCGCGCTTCCTCACCGAATTGCCGCCCGATCTTGTGCAGTGGCTGTCGCCCTACCGGCGCCGGGCGATCGATGTCGACGACGCCGAATGGGGCCGCGTCACCCGCGCGCCGCAGGCGACACCCCCGGCGCCTGCGTGGCGGATCGGACAAAGCGTCAAGCACGCGAAGTTCGGACTGGGCGTCATCATCGACGCCGAAGGTCGCGGGTCCGATGCGCGCGTGCAGGTCAACTTCCGCGATACGGGCGTGAAGTGGCTCGCGCTCGAATACGCCAAGCTCGAACCCGCCTTAGCCACTTGGCTCAACCGGATGCCGGAGGCCCGTCCCGACAAGCGGCGCTAGCGTCTCACCGGCGTGGAATACGTCGCGGTAGCTCACGTAGTCGGAAATATGCAGCGTGGCGGCGAGAAAAATTCCGTAGGGCACCAGCAACACCTTGGCCGTCAACAGGCCGGCTTCCTGCAGCAACAGCACGAGCATGCCGGTGAAGAGTGCCGGCAGGACTACGCCATAGAAGGACACGCCGAGAACGTAGATGGCGAGCGGCCGCCAATTGGCGAGCGCCGCGCGCAAGCTGACGGCGAGCGCTGTGCCCGGTCCGGCGTTCTGGAACACGACCAGTGCGGGCGCCCACCACGTCGCAATGAGGACGGGAATCGTCAGCAACGCCGAAAACAGCATGCCGGCCTGCAGCGCACCGTCGGCGAGTGCCGCTGCGACCTCCTCGTCGTTCATCGCGCCGGCATTGGACAGCAGATCGAGCAATTTTCCGTCATCCACGAGCGACGACGCGAATATCGCCGCGGTAACCCCACGACGAAGAAAACGCCGATCGGCAGCAGCGACCCCAGGTTGGCCCGAAATCCCTGGAACAGCTGACTGAGCGCCGGCGTGCCGCCGCGTTCCTGTGTCCACGCCGCCGCAAGCAGGCCGACGGCGAACACCGGCTTCAGGATGGTGATGGCGTACGGCCCGACGTAGGGCACGAGACAGCAACAGCTTCAACAGGATGTAGTACGTGAGCAGCAGCAGCGATCCAGGGAAGCCGCTTTCTGCTGAACAGCGCATAGGCCTGCGCGAGCCATGCCATTCCGTGCCGCGCGCTCGTAACGCGTGGAAGACGAATTCGCGCGGGTCGTCGTTCACGACGGGCGCTCCGGAAAGCGCGCGGGCCGCGCGACGCGATCGCGCAGGACGCGCTCGAAATGCTCCGGATCGTGCGCATGCGTGAGCTCTCCCGAGACGCGGCAGATGCAGGTCGTACAGACGGGACAGCCAGAAACGCAGCCCGGCCGCACGCAGCAGCGCCGGCCATGCGGCGCGCTCGTCGGGCGTCAGGGGCCGGGTGGCATCGTACGCGGTGACCAGCGCTTCCGCGCGTTCGGCATCCACTGCCTTGCCGCCGGCATCGTCGACGCACCAATCGTTGACGGTGATGGCCAGGTCATAGGCGAAGAAGTCCGTCGCCGCGAATCCGAAGTCGATGATGCCCGCGACGCGCCCGTCGTGAAACAGCACGTTGTCGCAGAAGAGGTCACCGTGGATGGCGCCCCTGGGCAGCTTGCCGCGGCCGAATCCCGTCTGGAACTTGAGTTCCGACTCCAGCAGCGCGACCTGGTCCGCCGACAGAGAGCGGCTTCACCGCGCGCGCCGCCTGCCGCCACCACGCCGGGCCGCGCCGGTTTGACAGGCGCGCGCGATACGACATCGACGCAACGTGCAGTCGCGCGAGCGCGGTGCCGACGGCAGCGCAATGTTGCGGCGGGTACGTCCACCGGCGTGCCGTCGATGCGCGTAACGAGACTCGCCGGCTTGCCGTTCAACAATGAGAACAGCGCACCGGTGCGATCGGGCTCCGGCGCCGGCACTTCGACGCCGGCCCTGCGCCAGGTGCGCCATCAGATTGAGGTAGAACGGCAATCTCGGCGGCCGGCAGGCGCTCGTTACAGCGTGAGCACGTAACGGCCCTTCGTCGGTCGTCACGAAATAGTTCGTGTTTTCGATGCCGGACGCGATGGCCTCGATTTCGCGTTGCACCTCCCACCGCATAGCGGGTGAGCCAGGCGTCGAGTTCTTCAGCGGTTACAGGCGTGTAGACAGACATGCGATGGCCGGTGCGCGCCGTGACGAGCGCGCCGGAATCCTCGAGGGTGTGAATCAGATTCACCAAGAGAACAACAGCCACATCGGCACGCTGAGGTTGGAACCCAGCGAATCGTAGCGAATGAAATTCTGACCATTGCTGCTTGGAACGAGGTAGTAGGTCCTTGCCGCCGCGCGGCGTGACCGCGCACATACCGCAGCTCGCCGTTGACGCGGACTTCCTCGACCGTATCGGCGTCCCTGCGGATGATGGTGACCTGGGGCTCGAGATCGGGTTCACCGTAGACCACGGGAGGCGGCGGCGCGTTCTTGGCCGAAATGGGGGTGGCGCCGCGTTCGCGGGAATGGGCGGCGGCGTCGCGTTAGCGGAATGGGGGCGGCGGCCGCGTTCGCAGGAATGGGGTGGCGCAGTTGGCGATTGCGCGAAAGCGCTGGCCGCCGCAGCCGCGGCAGCGGCGAATCAGGCAAGCGATGCGCAATGACTTCATCGGTAGGGGGCCACGAAGGTCAATTCTACCAAACGCCGCGCGCAGCGGCTCCTTCCTGCGCGGGCGCAGACGCGCGACGACGCGTGTCAGAGATTGAGCATCTTCTCGCGTTCGGCGCGCGTGGGTGCAAAGCCGCGTCCTCGTAGAACTGGAAGATGGCCTCGACGATGGCCTCCGGCTCCTCGATGACCTGCATCAGGTTGCATGTCCTCGCTGCTGATCATCCCTTCGCCAACCAGCTTGTCGCGCATCCAGTCGATGAGGCCGCGCCAGAAATCGCCGCCGACGAGGATGATCGGAATCTTGCCGGCTCTTGCCGGTCTGCACGAGCGTCAGGCACTTCGCCCAGTTCGTCGAGCGTGCCGAAGCCGCCGGGCAGGATCACATAGGCCGACGCAAAGCGCACGAACATCATCTTGCGCGCGAAGAAATAGCGGAAGTCGATGCGAGATGTCCTGATACTCGTTGCCGCCCTGTTCGAACGGCAGCAGGATGTTGAGACCGATGGCCGGCGAGCTGGCCGCCATGCGCGCCCTTGTTGGCCGCTTCCATGAGCCCGGGCCGCCGCCGGAGATGACGGAGAAGCCGGCGTCCGACAGAAGGCGCGCGATCGTGCTGCGCCTTTTCGTAATACGGATGACCGGGCTTGATGCGCGCGCTGCCGAACATGCTCACCGCGGGCCGGATGCCGCGCAGGCGCTCGGTCGCGATGGCGAACTCTGCCATAATCCCCAGCACCCGCCACGCTTCCTGACCGTTGGTCGTGTAGAGTGCCTGCGGATCGATGAGTTCCGGAATCTTGTGGGTCTGACGCATGCCTACGCTCGTGCTGGTTGACGGGTCGTCGTACCTGTATCGCGCATTCCACGCGCTGCCTGATCTGCGCACGTCGAAGGGCGAGCCGACCGGCGCGCTGCGCGGTGTGCTTTCGATGTTGCGCCGAATGGTCGATGGACGGCAAGCCGGACTATTTCGCCGTCGTGTTCGACGCGCCGGGCAAGACGTTTCGCGACGACTGGTATCCGCAATACAAGGCGAACCGGCGCGCCGATGCCCGACGATCTCGTCGCGCAGATCGAGCCGCTGCACGACGCTCGTGCGCGCGAATGGCTGGCCGCTGCTGATGATCGACGGCGTCGAGGCCGACGACGTGATCGGGACGCTCGCCGCCCAGGCGTCGGCCGCCGGCATCGACACCGTTATCTCGACCGGCGACAAGGATCTGGCGCAGCTCGTCACGCCGCGCATCACGCTGCGTCAACACGATGAGCAACGAGACGCTCGACGAAGCGGGCGTGCTCGCCAAGTTCGACGTGCGCGCCGAACCAGGTGCTCGACCTCCTCACGCTCACCGGCGACGCCGTCGACAACGTCCCCGGCGTGGCCAAGGTCGGCCCGAAGACAGCGCGCGAAGTGGCTCGCGCAATATGGGTCGCTCGACGAACGTCGTCGCGCACGCGGCCGAGATTCCCGGCGTCGTCGGCGAGAACCTGCGCGCCGCGCTCGACTGGCTGCCGCAGGCGCGCAAGCTGCTCACGGTGAAGACCGATTGCGACGTTGCCGGTGGCGCCGACTGATCTCGGGCATGACGCCGCCTGACGTGCGCGGCGTTGCGGCCGCTGTACGAGCGCTTCGAATTCAAGAGCTGGCTGCACGACATCGGGACGGCGACGCGCGGCACGCCAGACGCCGCCGGCGCGATCGCGCAAGCGCGCCGCGCGCGACACGGCCGGGCGACGCTGGGATGCGAGCGCGCCGGACGCGCCGCGGCGGTGCCGTGCGGCGGTCCCAGTCGAAAAGCACTACGAGATGGTGCTGCGATGAGACCGGCGCTCGCGCGCTGGCTCGCGGCCATCGACGCCGCCGGAATCGTGGCGTTCGACACCGAGACGACGAGCCTCGACCCGATGCAGGCGCGACATCGTCGGCGTTTCGCTGGCGGTCGCCCCAGGCCACGCGTGCTACATCCCGCTTGGCGCACCGCTACGCGGGCGCTCCCGACCAGCTCGACCGTGATGCCACGCTGCGCGCGGCTGGCGCCCTGGCTCGCCGATCCCACGCAAGAAGAAGCTCGGGCAGAACCTCAAGTACGACGAGCACGCGCTCGCCAACGACAGATCTCGCTGCTGCAAGGCATCGCCCACGACACGCTGCTCGAATCGTACGTGCTCGAATCGCACAAGCCGCACGACATGGACAATCTCGCGTGGCGCCATCTCAACCTCGAAGACGATCAGCTACGACGAGGTAACGCGGCAAGGGCGCCAATCGCGCATGCCGTTCGAGCAGGTGGCGCGTCGAACGCGCCACCGAGTATTCGGCCGAGGACGCCGACGTCACGCTGCGGCTGCATCAGGCATCTGCACCCGCGAATCGCCGGCGACGCCAAGCTCGACTTCGTCTACGCGCAGATCGAAATGCCCGGTGCGCGAAGTGCTGTTCCGCATGGAGCGCAACGGCATCCTGATCGACGCGCGCAGCTCCTCGCGCAGCAGAGCCGCGAGCTCGGCGCGACGCGTGATGGCGCTCGAGCAGCAGGCGCACCAGCTCGCGGGCCAGCCGTTCAATCTCGGTTCGCCCAAGCAGCTTGGCGAGATCCTGTTCCAGCGGATGAAGCTGCCCGTGCGTGACGGAAGACGGCGACCGGGCAACCGTCCACCGACGAGGACGTGCTGCAGGAACTCGCGGCGGATTATCCGCTGCCGAAAATCCTGCTCGAGCACCGCGCGCTGTCGAAGCTCAAGTCGACGTATACCGACAAGCTGCCGCTGATGGTGAATGCGCGCACCGGGCGCGTGCACACGACGTTCGCGCAGGCCACGGCGGTCACCGGACGGCTCGCGTCGACCGATCCCAACCTGCAGAACATTCCGGTGCGCACGGCCGAGGGCCGCCGCATTCGCGAGGCGTTCATCGCGCCGCCGGGACACGTGCTCGTCTCGGCCGACTATTCGCAGATCGAGCTGCGGATCATGGCGCACCTGTCGGAGGACCCCGCGCTGCTGCAGCGCGTTTCACGAAGGCCGCGACATCCATCGCGCCACGGCGGCCGAGATCTTCAGCGTCGACGCCGGACGCGGTGACCACCGACCAGCGGCGCTACATCAAGGCGGTCGAACTTCGGATTGATCTACGGCATGGGCGCCTTCGGCCTGGCGCAGCAGCTCGGCATCGAAGCGCAGCGCCGCGCAGCAATTCATCGACAAGTATTTCACGCGCTATCCCGGCGTCGCGGAGTACATGCAGCGCACGCGCGAGCGCGCGCGCGAACAGGGTTACGTCGAGACGGTGTTCGGCCGCAGGCTGTGGCTGCCGGACATCAAGGCGGCCGGCGGACCGCGGCGCGGCGGGCGCCGAGCGCGCGGCGATCAATGCGCCGATGCAGGGCACCGCCGCCGATCTGATCAAGCTCGCGATGATCGCCGTGCAGAGATGGCTCGATCGCGAGACGCTGGCGACAAACTCCTGCTGCAGGTCCACGACGAGCTGGTGCTCGAGGTGCCGGCCGCCGAAGTCGCGCGCGTGACGCGCGAGCTGCCCGGGCTGATGACGGGCGTGGCGACGCTACGCGTGCCGCTGGTGGTCGACGTCGGCGTCGGCCCCAACTGGGAACAGGCGCACTAGGGCAAGAACAGGCATCAAAGGCCCGTGGTCAGCGATAGGCTGGATTGGCGAGCCGGGAATCTTCCGCGGCGAGCGTGTCGCGATAGCCCGCATAGGCCGAGGCGAATACCACCGGAGTGACAACCACGGTGACCGCCGACATACAGCACGATGAGCGCCGCGAAGCCGAAAATCATCGAGCCCCAATTCGCGCCGTCGCTGAACATCGACACGAGAGCGCCGATACCTGATGACGCCCGCCAGCATGCCGAAACACGCAGGCCACGGCCACCACGATGCCGACGCCGATCACGCCGTAGACGAGGAACGGCACCCAGTTGCGCAGGCAGGCGCGACAAGCTCGCCAGCATGGCCGGGAGCGGGCGTGCTTCCCGCAGGACGATCAGGGCGGGGCAAACCAGCTGGCCATGGCGATCACCGCGACGACGACCATGACCACCACCACCAGCAGGAAAATGCGCGAGCCCGAATTCACCCAGCATCTTCCACGGATCAGCGCCGAGCTGATCGAAATTCGTCAGGCCGGACAGCCCAATGCTGGCCGCTACGATGACACCTGCGATCACCACCGCCACCGCAGTCAGCAGGATGTTGAATGCGCCGACGGTCAGCAACGCGATGAAAATGCCGCCCGGTGAAGCCATCGAACAGGTGTGAAACGCGCAGCCTTTCGCCGTGATCCAGCGCGTGGCAGCCGAGCATGATGCCGCCGAAGAAGACCGGTGTGAGCAGCCACTGCGCGACGCCCCTGATGTAGGGCACGTTGCTCAGCAGCATCGAAATGACGGCATAGACGATCACAATCCCGATCCAGGTGCCGATCTGGGAGGTGAACATCCGCCAGCCTTCGGCCCACCACTTCGCGCCGACGCCCGCCGCAAACGACGCGTGGCTCGATCGGTCCATCGCCGGGCTGCGTGCCAGCGCGCTTGCGGCGGCGGAGGTAATGGTGAGGACATGGGCGTCACTTTTTTGTTTGTTGATGGCTGCCACGTTAGCACGGCGCCGCATGCCGTTCGAGGTCCTCGAGGGTCACGACGGCCAATGCCTCCTCGTGGGTCGCGGCCAGGACCACCGGGGGCGCGACTCGGCGTCTCGCGCCTCACGCCAGCGGCCGATGCACAGGCACCAGCGATCCCCGGGGAAAGGCCAGGGAATCCTGATTCGGGTCGCGGCGTGGACAGGTCGTTCCCGGACAGCTTCGAGTAGGCGAGGAACTCGGTCGTCATGACCGCGCACACGGTATGCATCCCGGTGTCGTCTGGTCCGGTGTCGCAGCAACCGTTGCGGAAGAATCCGGTGATGGGGGCCATGCCGCAACGGCGCGAGCGCGCCGCCCTGGACGTTCTGTGCGTTGTCGCGCGACACGGACATGGGAGACGCGGGCAGCCGCCAGTGGCCGCCGCTCTCCTGCAGAATGACGATGCCAGCTCAGTTTAGCGCGGCGCGCGAATCTACGGTCTTTCGCACCCGGGAAGCGAGCGCTTCCGGCGCGTCGTGGTGAAGGAACCAGCGCAGCTGCGCCGTATCACCGATGGCCGTGAAGCCGAAATCGACGAGCAGGCTTTGCAGGTCCTTGATGGAGTTCGAGTCGCGGTGCACGCGGACGATGAAAGTCTTCTGACCCGGCGGCGTGCCAAAGAGCGCGGCGAGCGAGTGCGCGGCCCTGGCCTCCGCCGCGGGCGGCTCGGGTCGAGACCGCGCGAGCCAAAGCTCGTAGCTCAGTCGCCGTCGATCGAGCGGAACAGCCCGAACCCGACCGGCGGCATGCCGCTGTTGCGATCGTCCGCCCAGAACACGTAGCCAGGCACGGCGACGGTGGCAAGCTTGCCGGTGCCGACGTCCTCGACGAAATAGCCGGTGACGAGTGCGCGCTTCAGCTTGGCGAAGAAGTCTTCGGCGGCCGCCGAGTCGCGGGCGAGGTCGCGGTCGAAGCTGCCGTCTGCCGCGCCTTGGCGGATCAGCGTCTCGCAACAACGCAAGGTGTCCGACATGGGCTGGCTGCAACATGCACGAGATCCGAAAGTGAGTTACGACGTCAAGGTAGCGCTCTGCGAGCCCGCGGTGGCGCCGGACTTACAGGCGGTTGCGCACCGTTGCTGAACGGCCGGGGCGCCCGGGCGACTGGCTGATTTGCGTCGAAGGGCTTGAACTAGGCCGACGTTTGACTTATTATTAGCACTCGCAGCCGTTGAGTGCTAACAACCAGATTCGGCGGGTCCGCGAAGTCGCGGCGATCTGTCCTTCGCGGGCGACCGCACCGTCCCCATCCGGCCACAGTGACAAAAAGTTGTGTAAGTCGCTGTAATTTCAGCAGAATTTATTCAGGAGTGAGTGCTAACCATGAAACTGCGTCCCCTGCACGATCGCGTGATCGTCAAGCGCCTCGAAGAAGAGCGCAAATCGGCCGGCGGCATCGTCATCCCGGACACCGCCGCGGAAAAGCCGTCGATGGGTGAAGTCGTCGCCGTCGGCCCCGGCAAGACCGACGACAACGGCAAGCTGGTCGCCGATGGGCGTCAAGCCCGGCGACAAGATCCTCTTCGGCAAGTACTCGGGCCAGGAATTCAAGCTGGACAACGCCGAACTTCTGCACATGCGCGAAGACGACATCATCGGCATCGTCGGCTGATAGCCAACGGATTCCAAGCGTCCACCGAACACAGCACTCAGGAGAAATAAATCATGGCAGCAAAAGACGTCCGTTTCGGCGAAGGCGTACGCAACAAAATGATGGTCGGCGTGAACGTGCTGGCCAACGCGGTCAAGGTCACGCTCGGCCCCAAGGGCCGCAACGTCGTGCTCGAGCGCAGCTTCGGCGCGCCGACGATCACCAAGGACGGCGTGTCGGTCGCGAAGGAAATCGAGCTGAAGGACAAGTTCGAGAACATGGGCGCGCAGATGGTGAAGGAAGTCGCGTCCAAGACCTCGGACGTTGCCGGCGACGGCACGACGACGGCCACGGTGCTCGCGCAGTCGATCTGCAACGAAGGCTTCAAGTACGTCGCCGCGGGCATGAACCCGATGGATCTGAAGCGCGGCATCGACAAGGCGGTCATCGCCGTCGTCGAGGAGCTGAAGAAGATCAGCAAGCCATGCACGACCAGCAAGGAAATCGCGCAGGTCGGCGCGATCTCGGCCAACGCCGACGAGTCGATCGGCAAGACGATCGCCGAGGCGATGGACAAGGTCGGCAAGGAAGGCGTGATCACCGTCGAGGACGGCAAGGGCCTCGAGAACGAGCTCGACCTGGTCGAGGGCATGCAGTTCGACCGCGGCTACATCTCGCCGTACTTCATCAACAATCCGGACAAGCAGGTCTCGCTGCTCGAGGACCCGTACATCCTGCTGCACGACAAGAAGGTCAGCGAACATCCGCGACCTGCTGCCGCTGCTCGAGCAGGTTGCGAAGGCGGGCAAGCCGCTGCTGATCATCGCCGAGGACGTCGACGGCGAGGCGCTCGCGACGCTGGTGGTCAACAACATCCGCGGCATCCTCGAAGACCACGGCCGTCAAGGCGCCGGGCTTCGGCGACCGCCGCAAGGCGATGCTCGAAGACATCGCGATCCTGACCGGCGGCACGGTGATCGCGGAAGAGCTGGGTCTGAAGCTCGAGAACGCGACGCTGAAGGATCTCGGCCGCGCCAAGAAGATCGAAGTGGGCAAGGAAGACACGACGATCATCGACGGCGCCGGCGAAAAGGCGGCGATCGAGGCGCGCGTCAAGAACATCCGCAAGCAGGTCGAGGACGCGACGTCGCGACTACGACAAGGAAAAGCTGCAGGAGCGCGTGGCCAAGCTCGCCGGCGGTGTCGCGGTGATCAAGGTCGGCGCCGCGACCGAAGTCGAGATGAAGGAAAAGAAGGCGCGCGTCGAGGACGCGCTGCACGCCACGCGCGCGGCCGTCGAGGAAGGCATCGTTGCCGGCGGCGGCGTGGCGTACCTGCGCGCGCGCGCGAACCTCAAGGGCCTGAAGGGCGACAACTCCGACCAGGACGCCGGCATCAAGATCGTGCTGCGCGCGCTCGAGGAGCCGCTGCGCCAGATCGTCGCCAACGCCGGCGACGAGCCGGCGCGTCGTCGTCAACAAGGTCGTCGAGGGCAAGGGCAACTTCGGCTTCAACGCCCAGACCGGCGGAGTACGGCGACCTGGTGGAGATGGGCGTCGTCGATCCGACCAAGGTCGACGCGCTTCGCGCTGCAGAACGCGGCCTCGGTCGCCTCGCTGCTGCTGACCACCGAAGCGATGGTCGCCGAGCTGCCGAAGGACGACAAGGGCGGCGGCGGCGGTGGCGGCGGTGGCATGGGTGGCATGGGCGGCATGGGCGACATGGATATGTGACGCGGGCTCACCCCCAGAAGTAAGCTTCAATGCAAAGCCCGGCCTCGCGCCGGGCTTTGTGTTTTGGGGGACCGATCCGTTGCCGCGGCGCAACGGTTTCCCGCTCGAGGGGGTGCCGGAGGGTTCATTTCACAAAAGGCTTTAGACTACAAGGCGTTAACGGGTAGACTTGCAAAACAACAACGCGTATGCACCGTTCATGATGACTCTTGCGGGATGACCGTGGAGGGACGGTAGGCTTGATTACGCAGGGCGTTCTGTTCGGATTGGCGATGCTCGCGTTCGCGGTCGCGATCGCCTATGGACTCATGCGCCGCAACCGCGCAGGTGCCGGGGATCGCGCAGCAGCGCGGATTCGCCCAACACGGTCGCGCAATGGACCGAAGGGCGAAACGACGCGGCTCCTGTCCTCTGCCGAGCTGCCGGGCTCTGCTACCTGCTGCGGCCCCGCTTCCTGACCCGTGCCGAAAGCGTTGTCTACTCTGTTGTTGAACGCCGCCTTTCCGCGGCACGAGATCTTCGCGCGCATCCGGCTGGCCGACGTCCTGCAGGTCAAGATCGGGCCTCAGGGAATGGAGCGGCTGCGCGCGTTCCGCAAGATCGCCAACCAGCATGTCGGCTTCTGTCGTCTGCGATCGCGACATGACGATCGTCGCGATCGTCGACTCGAAGGAACCCGACCAGGTCATCAATCCGCGCGACCAGAAGCTCGAGGTCATCAAGCAGCGCTGTCTGCAGGCGGCGCAGGTGAAGTACCTGCTGCGTCTATCCGCCGCAACTCCCGCGCTATCGCGAACTGCGCGAACAGATACTGGTCCTGCCGGCGACTCTGATCTGAAGCCGGCTTCAGCGCGGTGCCTCAGCGCGGTCACCGTCGCGGAAGCGGACCCCTCCTTTAGCGCCAGCCCGTGCCGGCGACGATCAGCACGCCGCCCGCCAGCATGTATCGTCAATGCCTCGCCCAGGAACAGGAATCCCCACAGCACGCCGAACAGCGGGATCAGGAACGTCACGGTCAGTGCCCGCGACGGTCCGATGTCGGCGATCAGCCTGAAATAGATCCGATAGGCGATCGCGGTCGACGCCATCGCCAGCGCGACGACGTTGGCGATGACACCAGCCCGGTCAGCGGACCCGGCACGGAAGTGAACGGCAGCGCCGGGACCAGCGCGATCGCGGCGGCCAGCTGGCTCGCCGCACGCGATGGCGAAGCTCGGCACGCCCTGCATGCGCCGCTTGGTATAGACGCCAGCGAGCCATAGCACAAGCGCCGCCCGCGAGACAGGCCGCGATCGCGAGCGCGGCGTCGCGGCGTGCATGCGTTTCCGGTTGCCAGCCCACGAGCACAACGACGCCCGCCAATCCCAGCGCCATGCCGCGCGACCGTTGCGCCACGTCAGCGACTCGCCGAGCCAGATCTGCCGCGGCCATGCGCGCCGAAAAAAGGGCTCGTCGCGCTGAGTGATCGCGGCGGTCGACGCGGCAATCGTATTGTTCGGCATAAGCAGAACAGGCACGAACGGCAGCGCCGAGTTGACGAGTGCCCACGACCGCGAAGCTCGCGCCAGCGCGTCCGAAGTCCGGGCATCCGGCGCTGCACGACGGCGAGCGCCAGCAAGGCGCAGTGGCCGCGCATCGCGGTTCGCGCAAACGCGAGCGGAACCGGCCCCAACGCGGGCACCGCGACGCGCATGAACACGAACGAGCCTGCCCCACAGCGCTGCGAGCGACCAGTGAGCATGAGCGAGCGATCGCAGTCGGCATCAGGATTCTCGTGCGCGGCGCCTTGCTCGAGGTCGAGCAGCTTCTGCTTGCGCGCAAGACCGCCGCCATAGCCGGTCAACGCGCCGTCGGCGCCGATCACGCGATGGCAGGGCACGATGATCGACAAGCGGTTGTCGCCGTTGGCGCGGCCCACCGCGCGCACCGGCCTTCGGCTGGCCGATCTGTCACGGCGAGTTCCGCGTACGAGCATGTCGTGCCGGCGGGAATGGCCTGCAGGGCGCTGTCCACACCGTCGCTCTGGAAGGCGGAGCCGGTCAGTACAACCGGCGTGTCGAAGCACTGTCCGCGTGCCGGCGAAATATTCCGCGCAGCTCGCGCTCGATCTGTGTCAGGTACCGGTGCTCTCCCGGCAGTACCTTGGCGTTGAGGCGCGCTGCAGCATCGCGAGCGCGCGTTCGAGGCCGCGCCGGTCGACGAAATCGAGAAGATGCAGGCCGCGGTCGTCCGCCGAGCGCGAGCATCGAGCGCCGAGCGGCGTTTCGAGCCACTTGGCGTGCAATACGCCGACGTCCGTGCGCGCGCGACGGCGCGGTGCCGACGATGCGGGTGAAGGCGTCGCGAAATCCGCTGCCGGATTCGAAGCCTTGGTCGAGTTGCGAATCGATCACGGTCTTTCCTTTCCTGATGTCGAGAGAGCGCGAGACCCATGCGCCGCGCCCGGTGGTAGCGCCTGGAATGTCATGCCGCAGTAGCGCTTGAACTGGCGCGCGCGCAGCGTCGACGGTCGATGCCGAGTTCGCGCCAGCTCGGCATCCGCTGTACCGGCGCAGCGGCCTCACGTTCCACGGCGACCAGCAGCTTCGCCACCAGTTCGCGGCGGCTTGCGGCCGTGGTCGAGCGGACGGCACTTCATGCACGGCCGATACCCCGCGTGCAGCGCTCTGGCGAGGCGCCGAAGAACTCGACGTTCTCGCGCTTCGGCGTCCGCGCACGACGGTGGCCTGGCGGAAAATGCCGGTGGTGCGCACGCCGAGCCAGAACACGCCCTCGTAGTGGGGTCGCGGCGCACGAACGGCGCGGTACATCGTCGCAGGGGCGGGGAGATCTGCGACATGACGGCGGATACTAGTAGCTTCCGCAAAACGCCCGCCGCCGAAATTCGGGCAGGCAATCTGATACGGCCGGAGCGGGTCAGGGCCAGCGGCAGCCCGACGTAATTCTCCGGCCAGCGAAGTTGCCGCGGCGCGCGAGCTGACGACATGAGTCGGAGCTGGCGGAGCGCTGCAGCCGGATGCTGGAACACGTCGTCCGTGGGGAAGCGGTGGAGCATCGAGCGTCATCCACCAGGAAAAGTGTTCTGCGCGCCATACGCGCGTGAGGCACGTCTGCGAATAAGCATCGAGGAGATCCTCGCGGCCCGACTTGAAGAAGCGCGGCGAGCGCGCGGGAGAGTACGTGAACGTCGGCCACCGCGAGGTTCATGCCCTTGGCGCCGGTCGGCGGAACGATGTGCGCGGAGTCCCCGGCCAGGAACAGCCGGCCGTGCTGCATCGGCTTCGTGACGAAGCTGCGCATCCCCGTGATGCCTTTCTCCAGCACGGTCCTTCGTTGAGCTTCCAGCCATCGTCCGTCTCGAGGCGCGTGTGCAACTCCTGCCAGATCGCGATCGTCGGGCCAGCGGCCCGATGTCCTCCTCGGGCGCGACCTGCAGGTAGAGGCGCGTGATCGACGGCGAGCGCATGGAGAAGAGCGCGAAGCCGCGTTCGTGATAGGCGTAGATCAGCTCCTCGTGCGAGGGCGGCGCTTCGGCGAGAAATGCCGAGCCACGCGAATGGATAGGTGCGTTCGAAGATGTTCACATGCGCCGGACGGCACCGACGGGACGACAGATGCCGTGGAAGCCGTCGCAGCCGGCGATCGCGTCGCACCCGATTTCGGTGTCGGCGCCATCGCGGCGAAAGCGAATGCGCGGACGCGACGACTCGAGCGCGTGCACGCTGACGTCGGAGGCATCGGAAGAGCATATGGCCACCGGCCTCCTGCCGTGCGCGCGAATGAGGTCCTTGACGACCTCCTCGCTGGCCGTAGACGGTGATTGCGCGGCCGCCCGTCAGCTCGGTCATGTCGATGCGGTGCCCGCGGCCGCCGAAGCGCAGTTCGATCCCGTGATGCACGCAGCCCTTCGCGGCGCAGCCGCTCACCTACGCCCGAAGCCACCAGCAGGTCCACGCTGCCCCTGCTCCAGCACGCCGGCGCGCGCACGCGATGCTCGACGCACTCGCGGCTGCGGACCTCCACGACTACCGGACTCGAGCGCCTGCAGCTGCAGGTGCGACAGCAGCAAGCCCCGCGGGCCCCGCACCGACAGATGCCGACCTGTGTGCGCATGACCAGGTGATGCGCGCCACGCTTCAGCGGGCGTCGCCGTCCTTTTCGGTACTCATTTGGGTGCTCATTTCGGTAAACACGTCCTGCGCCATGTGGAACGCGGCGTTGGCCGCGGGCACGCCGGCAATAGATCGCACACTGCAGGATCACTTCCTTGATCTCGTCGCGCGTCACGCCGTTGTTGAACGCGGCGCGAACGTGCATCTTGAATTCGTCGCCGCGGTTGAGCGCGATCATCAGCGCCAGCGTCACAGGCTGCGCGTGTGCCGCGGCAATCCGGGGCGCGTCCAGATCTCTCCCCACGCGTAGCGCGTGATCAGGTCCTGAATTCCTCGTTGAACGCATTGCTTGTTCGCGACGAGAGCGGTCGACGTGCGCGTCGCCGAGCACGGCGCGGCGGACTTTCATTCCTTCGGCATGGCGGTCGCGGTCGTCCACAGGACTATCTCCTGGACGCGCTGAGGAAGGCCAGCAGCGCGGCGGTGAACGCCGGCGCGGCCTCGATGTTGGAAAGATGTGCCGCGTCGAGTTCGGCGTAGCTGCGCGCCTTCGATGCGGTCGGCGAGGAACCGGCCGTCGGCAGGCGGGCGTGGCGACGTCGTGCGTGCCGGTGATGACCAGGGTCGGCGCTGCGATGCGCGGCGACGGCGTCGCGCTGGTCCATGTCGCGCACGGCCGCGCAGCACGCCGACGATAGCCTTGCGCGCGGCGTGGCGTTCCAGCATCTGCCGCATCGCCGCGATCCGCGTCGGGATGCTCCGCGATGGAAGCCGGCGTGAACCAGCGCTCCACCACCGCATGCGAGATGGCCGCCATGCCGCCGGCACGCACCTTGTCGATCCGCGCATTCCAGTTGTCCGGCGGCCCGATGCGCGCGCGCGGTGTTCGCGAGCACGAGCTGGTCGCAGCCGGTCCGCGGTGCGTGGGCGCCCAGCCACATCCCGGTCATGCCGCCCATCGACAGCCCGCAAAAATGCGCGCGCTCGGATGCCGAGGCTGTCGAGGAGGCCGACCACGTCGCGGCCCAGGCGCTCGATCGAGTACGGACCCGGCGTGTCCGCCGACGTGCCATGTCCGCGCGTGTCGTAGCGGAGCACGCGGAACGCGCGCACAGAGCGCTGGGATCTGGGGCTCCCACATCGCAGAGGTCGGTGCCGAGCGAATTGGACAGCACGAGCACGGCGCGCGTCCGGCGCCGTCGATGCGATAATGCAACTGCGCGCCATCCACTTCCGAGAAGCCGTCGGATGGAGGCAATCCCGGCGGTCCGCTGGCCGCGATGCCCCGCGTCGAATACGCTGACAGCGCACGGTCGACTAAGGCGCTCGCGCTTCCCGTGTAATTGCGCGGGTCGAGCAGGCGTTCGAGGTCGCGCGTCGACAAGTGCGCGCGAACCGATGCGTCGCCGTCGAGGACGGCCAGCAGCGGTCGGTGCCGTCGATGCTCCGCGCGCGCAGGCACTGCTCCACGAGTTCGTGCGCTGCTTCCTGTGCCGAGATGCGTGGCGAGCGCCATCGCCACGGCCTCCGCCAGGACCAGTCCTCCGGTCAGCTTCGAGGTTGGCGGCCATTCTCTGTCCATCGACTTCGAGACCTTGCGATGGTGCTGGTCGATGGGCGAGCGCGCCCGCCGTCAGCGTGCAGAGCGCAGGCAGCGTTTCCCACTCGGCGTGCCAGCCGCCCAGGCCGCGCTCGTGCTCCTGCACCATGGCGGACGAGCATCGTCGACACGAGTCCTGGCACGCGCTCGCGCCGCCGCCAGCACGACGGCGCGAACTGACGGGGTTGCGCTTGTGCGGCATCGTCGACGAACCGCCGCGGCCCGCCGCGGCAGGCTCGAACGCTTCGCCCACTTCGGTCTGCATCGAGCAGCGACACGTCGCGCGCGATCTTGCCCAGCGTGCCGACGAGGAGGCCCAGCGTCGTGGCGACTTCGACGATGCGATCGCGATGCGCATGCCACGGCACGTCGGGCAGCGCGAGGTCGAGTTCTGTCGCCAGCGTGGCCGCGACGGCGAGTCCCTGTTCGCCGAGAGACGCGAGCGTGCCCGTGGCGCCGCCGAATTGCAGGACGGCGACGCGCGCGGCCGCGAGGGCGTCTATGCGCGCGCGATGTCGCTCGATCGCGCTCAACGCGCCTGCCGCGCTTGAGGCCCAGCGTCACCGGCGCTGCCTGCTGCAGCCACGTGCGGCCCGCGATCGGCGTGTGCGCGTGCGCCTGCGCCAGCGCCGCCAGTGCCGCGGACAACGTCAGCCAGATCGCCGGAAACGACGTCGAGTGCCGCGCGCAATTGCAGCACGAGCCCGGTGTCCATCGCGTCCTGGCTGGTCGCGCCCCAATGCACGTAACGGGCGGCTTCCGAATCGTGCCGAGCGACCAGTGACGTCAGCGCCTTGACCAGCGGGATGGCCGGATTGCCGGCATCGGCGGTCGCGCGCGACAGCGCCGAAGATATCGAACAGGTCGGCCCGGCACTGTGCCTGATTGCCGGCGCTGCTGGCGCCGGAATGACGCCGGCCTGCGCTTCGGCGAGCGCCAACGCCGCCTCGAAGTCGAGCATTGCCTGGACGCGGTTGCCGATCGGAGAAAAGTGCGCGCATCGCCTCCGTCGTGAACAGCGCGTCGGTGAGGCCGGGTGCGTCCTGCAGGCTCAAGGCGGAGCGGGAATTGCGGCGTGGGAGCATGCGAAGGCGACGCCTTCAGCAATCGAAGAAAACGGTCTCGCCGGCGCCCTGGAGGACGACGTTCCATTCCAGCGTGCCCGGACGGCCCGCTGGCGGCTTTGGCTATCAGTGTCCCGCGCCGTGCCTGCGGAACGCTTTGCAGGACGGCATCCTCCGCGTTGGCGGGATCCGCGGGGAAGTAGATGCGCGTGACGAGTTGCTTCCAGCATGCCGCGCATCAGGATCGTCACGTTGACGTGCGGCGCCTGCAGGCCGCCGCCCGGCGCAGCGACGCGCCCCGGCTTGATCGTGGTGAATCTGAACCTGCCCTGGTCGTCGGTCGGCACGCGTCCGAATCCCCTGAAGCCCGCTTCCAGCGGCTTGTCCTGCGTGATCATCCGGGTGCGCATAGCTTTCCATGCGCGTTGGCTTGCCAGATCTCGACGAGCGCGTCGGTGACCGGCGCGCCGTCGCCGTCCTGGATCCGGCCTTCGATGGTGACCTTCTCGCCGGATACGCCGGGCCCGACCAAGTTGTCGGTGACGAGCCAGGTGAGGCCGATGTGCAGATACGGTCCCACCGTTTGTGAAGATGTCGTTTGCAGGCTCATGGCAGCGAGCTCCATCAGGCGGGAAGGTAGTTATCCATCGGCGTCTCGTCGCGGCCGCGAAGCACGATGTCGAACCGGTAGCCCAGCGCCTGCTCGGGGATCGTCGATTCCCAGTCGAACGTCGAAATCAGGCGGCGGCGCGCGCTCGTCCGGAATGCCCATGTACATCGGATCGTACTCGAGCAGCGGGTCGCCCGGAAAATACATCTGCGTTACCAGCCGGGTGACGAACGCCGGGCCCGAACAGCGAAAAATGGATGTGCGCGGGCCGCCACGCGTTGTAGTTGTTGCGCCACGGATACTCGCCGGGACGGATCGTCACGAAGCGGTAGCGCCCCTCGCTGTCGGTCATCGTGCGCGCCGCAGCCGGTGAAATTGGGATCCACCGGCGCGTTGTGGTTGTCGCGCTTGTGCGGATAGCGTCCCGCGGCGTTGGCCTGCCAGATCTCGACCAGCGTATTGGCGACCGGGCCTCGCGTTGGCATCGAGCACGCGTCCGCCGACGACAATCCGCTCGCCGATCGGGTCGGCCGCGTGCTGCTTCGTCAGATCGAAATCGTTGGCCTTGATCAAGTCGTGGCCGAATAGCGGGCCGGTGATCTCGGACAGCGTTTGCGCCAGCATCACCAGCGGCTGCGTGGGTGAGCGTTTTACCGTCGACGCGTAGGGCGGATAGACCAGATCCGGCTGCGTACCACGATCGGATTTGCGGTAGCCGGCCAGTTGGCGCGGTCGCCAGATTCTGGGGTCGGGACGTCATGGCTTTCTCCTGGGGGCAGCCTAAACACGTTCGATGATCATTGCGATGCCCTGACCAACGCCGATGCACATCGTACACAATGCATAGCGCCCGCCGGTCCGGTGCAACTGGTAGAGCGCCGTCGTCACAAGGCGCGCGCCGCTCGCGCCGAGCGGATGGCCGAGCGCGATGGCGCCGCCGTTCGGGTTGACGTGCGCGGCGTCGTCGGGCAAGCCCATGGTCGCGCGTGACGGCCAGCGCCTGCGCCGCGAACGCCTCGTTCAACTCGATGACGTCGATGTCGGCGAGCGTCGAGGCCCGGCCTTCGCCAGCACCTTGCGCGTCGCCGGCGCGGGACCGAAGCCCATGATGCGCGGCGCAACGCCTGCGGCGGCCGCCGCGACGATGCGCGCCCTGCGGCGTCAGGCCATGGCGCGCATGGCCTCCTCCGATGCGATGAGCGCGGCGCACGCGCCGTCGTTCACGCCGGACGCATTGCCCGCGGTGACGGTGCCGTCCGGGCGCACGACGCCTTTCAGCTTCGCGAGCGATTCGAGCGTCGTTCGCGCGCGGATGCTCGTCGCGGTCGACGACGACGCGGATCGCCCTTCTTCTGCGGGAATCGTGACCGGAACGATCTCCTCCGCGAGGCGACCGGCGGCGATCGCCGCGGCCGCGCGCTGCTGGCTGCGCAGCGCGAACGCATCCTGGTCGGCGCGCGAGACCTTGAAGTCGGCGGCCACGTTCTTCGGCCGTCTCGGGCATCGAGTCGACGCCGTACTTCGCCTTCATCAGCGGATTGACGAAGCGCCAGCCGATGGTCGTGTCCTCGATCTTCGCGGCGCGCGAGAACGCGCTGCTCGGCCTTGGCCATCACGAACGGCGCGCGCGACATGCTTTCGACGCCGCCGGCGATCATCAGCGAGGTCTCGCCGCTCTTGATCGCGCGCGCGGCGATGGCGATCGCGTCCATGCTCGATCCGCACAGCCGATTCACCGTCGTGCCCGGCACATCGACCGGCAGCCCGGCCAGCAGCAGCGCCATGCGCCCGACGTTGCGGTTGTCCTCGCCGGCCTGGTTGGCGCAGCCGTAGACGACGTCGTCGACCGCGGCCCAGTCGACGCCTCGAGTTGCGCTCGATCAGCGCGCGCGAGCGGAATCGCGCCGAGATCGTCGGTGCGGACATCGGCGAGCGCGCCGCCGTAACGACCGATGGGAGTTCGCATAGCGTCGCAGATGAAAGCGTTCTGCATGGAGTTTGTCCAGGCTTTCCAGGCGAGCGTGGCTGCCTTCTCGATGCGCTATCGGTGCTTCGCGTCAGCTGTGCGGCATCGCCAGCGGCACGCCGGTCAGTGTCGTGCGAGCTCGGCGAGCGCCAGGCCGTCGACCGATCTCCACGCACGCGCAGACCCTCGGCGTGACGTCGATGACCGCGAGATCCGTGTAGATCCGGTTGACGCACGCAATGCCGGTGAGCGGGTACGTGCAGCGTGGCGACGATCTTGCTCTCGCCGCCTTTGGTCTGGTGCTCCATCATCACGAACACGCTGCTTGGCGCCGATGGCGAGGTCCATCGCGCCGCCGACCGCGGGAATCGCGTCCGGCGCGCCGGTGTGCCAGTTCGCGAGGTCGCCGTGCACCGAGACCTGGAACGCGCCGAGCACGCAGAAGTCGAGGTGGCCGCCGCGCATCATCGCGAACGAATCGCGCGTGATGGAAATAAGCGCCGCCCGTGAGCAGCGTCACCGGCTGCTTGCCCGCGTTGATGAGGTCGGGGTCCTCGTCGCCCGGCGCCGGCGCCGGGCCCATGCCGAGCAGGCCGTTCTCGCTGTGCAGGAAGATCTCGCGGTCCTTCGGCAGGTGAGTTGCGCCACCAGCGTCGGCAGGCCGATCCCGAGGTTCACGTACGCGCCTTCCGGGAATGTCGCGCGCGACGCGCGCGGCCATCTGATCGCGGGTGAAGCGTTTCATCGCGTGCTCCTTCACGCGGCGGCCTGCGGCTCGACGCGCGACGGTCGGCGACGTCGATCTGCGACGACGCGCTGGACGAAGATTCCAGGCGTGACGATCGACTTCGGGATCGAGCGTCGCCCAGCGCGACCACCTCGCGCACCTGCGCGATCGCGCATTTCGCCGCCGGCGCCATGATCGGCCCGAAGTTGCGCGCGGTCTTGCGGTAGACCAGATTGCCCCAGCGGTCGCCGCGCTCGGCCTTGATCAGCGCGAAGTCGGCGTGGATCGGGTACTCGAGCACGTAGCTGCGGCCGTCGATGACGCGCGTTTCCTTGCCCTCGGCCAGCAGCGTCCCGTAGCCGGTCGGCGTGAAGAAGCGCGCCGATGCCGGCGCCCGCCGCGCGGATGCGCTCGGCGAGGTTGCCCTGCGGCACCGAGCTCGAGCTCGATCTCGCCGGCGCGATACAAGCGCGTCGAACACGTGCGAATCGGCCTGCCGCGGAAACGAGCAGATGATCTTGCGCACGCGCCGCGCCTTGAGCAGCGCCGCGAGCGCCGGTCTCGCCGTTGCCGGCGTTGTTGTTGACGATCGTCAGATTCGCGCGCGCCCTGGTCGATGCAGCGCGTCGATCAGCTCGGACGGCATGCCGGCGGCGCCGAAGCCGCCGATCATGACGGTCGCGCCGTCCGTGAATGTCTGCCACCGCCGCGGCGGGCGTGGGAACGGTCTTGTCGATCATGCGTACTGTCTCGGGACGGAGGGGACCATCGGATCTTCAGGCGCCTTCTTCTGCGCGTGGCCGCCCAGGAACAGTCGATTCAGGTCGGGATCGTGCAGCAGCTCGGACGCCGGACGGTCGAGCGCCAGGCGGCCCATTTCGAGCACCAGCGCGCGATTCGCGTACTTGAGCGCCGTGCGCACGTTCTGCTCGACCATCAGCACGGTCGTGCCGCTGTCGGCCAGCTCGCGCAGCAGCGTCATCACTTCCTGCACGAGCTTGGGCGACAGGCCGATCGACGGCTCGTCGATCAGGAGGACGCGCGGGCGCAGCAGCAACGCGCGGCCGACTTCGAGCTGCTTCTGCTCGCCGCCCGACATCGTGGAGGCCTGGTTGTCGATCCGCTCCCGGATGCGCGGAAAGCGCTGCAGCACTTCCTCGATGCGCGCCGAGCAGTCTCGCCGCGCGGCAGCGTAATGCCGCCCAGCTCGAGGTTGTGGCGCACCGACAGCGACCCGAACAGGTTGCGCCCCTGCGGCACGAACGCGATGCCGTCGGCGAGCAGCTCGCGCTGCGACTTGCCGTTGATGCTCTTGCCTTCGAAGCGCACTTCGCCCGAGCGCGGCATCAGCATGCCGAACAGCGTCTTCAGCACCGTCGACTTGCCGGCGCCGTTGGGGCCGATCAGCAGCGTGATCTCGCCCTTGCGCGCGTCGAGCGTCGTCTCGTTCAGGATCGTGAGGCTCGGCGAATAGCCGGCGACGACGCTTGTCGAACTCGATGATCTTTTCGCTCATGGTTCGCTCGCTCACTCGCCGCTCAGTTGCCAACTCAGTTGCCAAGATACGCTTCGAGCACCTGCCGATTCGACTGCACCGTCGGCCGGCGGCCCTTCCGCCAGCACCTTGCCTTCGACCATGCAGATGACGTGCGGGCAGAGCTTCATGATGAAGTCCATGTTGTGCTCGATGACGACGAAGCTGCCGCCCTGCGACCTTGTTGAGCTCGACCAGCAGCTCGCGCAGCTGGTCGACGAGGCTGGGGTTGACGCCCGCGCACGGCTCGTCGAGCAGCACGAGCCGCGGCGCCGGCATGAACGCCATCGCGATGTCGATCAGCTTCTGCTGGCCGTAGGACAGGCGTGCCGGCCGGCAGATGCGCGACGTGCTTCAGGCGGAACAGCTCGATCATCTCGTCGGCGTGCTGGCCGAGCCCGGCGTCCGGCTTGGCGCATCAGGCGCGAGGCCAGCGAGCCCTTGAATTCCTGCGCCGGCGACGATCAGGTTGTCGCGCACCGACAGCTTGCACGAACACCTGCAGCGTCTGGAACGTCCGGCCCGACGCCGCGCCGCGACAATTCCAGCGGCGACATGCCGGTGATGTCCTCGCCGCAGAATTCGACGTTGCCCGGCGGTCGGCTTGATCTGCCCGAGGATGCTGTTGAACAGCGTCGTCTTGCCCGAGCCGTTGGGCCCGATGACGCCGACGATCTCGCCGGGGCCGACGTTGAAGGCTGACGCCGTCGACGGCCTTGATCGCGCCGTACGCCTTGCTGCACGTCCTTGACTTCGAGGAACGGGCGTCATTTGGCGCCTCCTTTGGCCTTGAAGCGGTCGCCGATGCGACAGGATGCCGCCGGGCAGCCAGATCATCAGCACGACGACGGCGACGCCGAAGAACACGAGGTACCACTTCTGCATGAACTTCAGCGCTTCCATGTTGCTGGCGCGCAGGAGCTCGGGCAGCAGGATGATGATGATCGGTGCCGATCACCGGGCCCGAAGAAGCGTCCCGAGCCGCCGACGATCACCGCGAGCAGCATCATGCAGCGACGTCGAGAAGTGGAACGGCCCGGGCTCGATGAACTCGCACCAGCGACGCGTAATAGACGCCGCCGATGCCTGCGCACGCGGCGCCGATCGCGAACGCGAGCAGCGTGTACGCGGTGATGTTGACGCCCAGGCTCTCCGCGCGGATCGGGTTGTCGCGCAGCGCCGCGAACGCGCGTCCCCACGGCGAGCGCAGCAGCCACCACAGCAGCGAACGCGAGCACGATCAGCGAGACGAAGCGTGAAGTAGAAGAACGGCAGACGGCCTGTCGCATCGACAAGCCGAAGAGCGACGGCCGCGGGATGCCCGAGATGCCGAACGTGCCGCCGGTGATCTTCTCCTCGTTGCGCATGATGAGAAACACGAGCACGTTGAAGCCGAGCGTCGCGAAGGCGAGGTAGTGGTGCTGCACGCGCAGCGCCGGGAAAGCCCGAGCGCCAGCCCGACGGCGAAGCACGCGACGGCCGCGATCGGCAGCACGACCAGCAGAAACGGCACGCCGGCCTTCAGCGCGATCGCCGCGATGTAGCGCGCCGATGCCGAAGAACGCCGCCTGGCCCAGCGACATCTGGCCCGCGTAGCCGACCGTCAGGTTGAGGCCGAACGTCGCCATCAGGTAGACGCAGCACAGCGTGCAGCAGGTAGACGTCGCTAGCGCTTGGCGAAGCGCGGCCACGATCGCGACGCGCGGCGAGCGCCGCGACCAGAAGCGACGGTCTTGCGCGTTGGCGTTCATACCTTGCGCTCCTCGGACTTGCCGAGCAGGCCCTCGGGCCGGAACAGGATGACGCCGAGGAACAGGACCAGCGCCACGCCTTCCTTGTACGCCGGCGACACGTAGAAGCCGACGACGTTCTCCAGAATGCCGATCAGCACGCCGCCGAGCAGCGCGCCGCGCGTCTGGTTGAAGCCGCCGATGATCGCCGCGAAGAACGCCTTCTGGCCGATCGAGTCGCCCATGTCGAACTTGGCGAGATAGGTCGGCGTGACGAGCAGCGCCGCGACGACCGCCAGCACCGCGTTGATCAGGAACACGTACAGCACCATCCGCTTGACGTTGATGCCCGAGCACCTTCGCGCGCCTCGGTGTTCTGCGCGACCGCCTGCATCGCGCGGCCGGTGACGGTCTTGTTCAGGAACGCTCTGCAGGCCGATGACGATCAGGCCGGCGATGCACCAGCGTGCCGACGTCCGCATACGAGACGTTGATGCCGCCGAGCGCGAACTGGCCCGCCGGGAACGGGCTCGGGAACGGATGCGCCTCGGCGCTGTAGCCCGGCGCGCACGATCGACTTGACCGCGATCGACAGGCCCAGCGTCGCGATGACCAGCGGAATCACGCCGTGCTTGATCAGCGGATCGACGATCACGCGCTTGAAGCCGTAGCCCGAGGATCAGCATCGCGACAGCGCGCACGTCAGCAGGAACGCGAGCCACAGCGGCGCGCCGCACGGCGATGAAGAACAGCATCGAGAACGCCGGCAGCATCACGAACTCGCCTTGCGCGAAGTTGATGACGCCCGCCGCCTGCCACAGCAGCGTGAAGCCCAGCGCAGCGCAGAGCGCGTAAATCGCGCGCCGGTCGCCAGTGCCGGAAAGAGACGAGTTGTACGACATCGCCCACGGGAATTCTCTGGCAGACGCGCTGGATCGGCGCTCGGCCGGAGCGTCCGGAGGACTCCCGGAGGAATGCGCTGACTGGGAAGTGTGCGCCACTGGGTGAGCTTGAAATAAAGCGTATCCGTCACCAGCCCCTTGCCGCGACGACCTTCTTCACCAGGAAGCTCTCGCGATCGAGGTCATCAGGTTATCGCTCGTAGCGTCACGTCGGTGCACAGCACGCCCGGATTCTCGCAGCCAGTGATCTTGGCGCCGTGGAGCGACTCTTGGCGAGCATCTTGAGTCGACCTTTGAAGCCAAAGCTCTTCTCGGTAATGGCCTTGATGACAGCATAGCTGCGCTGTAGCCCTTCATGAGCAATACGTAACTGAACGAAGTGCACA
>ERZ1370068.6494-contig-5474_pt1 | contig 48013 bp, 57 predicted proteins | sample MGYA00561227_ERZ1370068 | MGnify/ENA primary metagenome ERZ1370068 (study PRJEB38410, sample SAMEA6850437) | metagenome | study: Metagenomic assessment of the ecological functions of the soil: analysis of the soil microbiota associated with the... | reverse complement strand
TAACGTACTTCGTTCAGTGCGTATTAAAGGGAGCCGAATGATCGGCGCGGGCTCGGTCAGCGTGTTTCCTACCGGGCGTATCGTGTCCCAGCGAGTGTGGTGGCCTATGTGGCAGCTTACCTGCGCGCGCATGGGGCGCCAGATGTGAATCACGACGTCGAGAACATGCGTGCAGGAAGCAGTCACCGTCATCGAACAGCGAAGGGACTGATATGCGATCGCGACTGCTGCCTCTGATGGCAGTGGGAAAGGATAGCCTGGCGGCAGGGTGCGAACCCGCCCGATCGATAACAAGCGAATGTCGACCTATACTACAACGACGCGACCAACTCATCTTATACCGCTGTTCATCCGCGGTGGCCCCGTGCTCGTGCGAGCGACCAGCCGCGAAGCCACGCGTTCTTCCAGCGGGCGGATCGGCTGCGACCGACGCGCCGATTCAGATGAGTTCTACTGTCTGTACGAAGGACGGGTGACGGCTTTCATCCACCGCCGGGAACAAATTGGCGGGACTCGGAAGTTTTTGATCCGGCGCATTTAAAATCAGAGCGATCAGTTACCACATCTAAAGCATTTTTGATATCAGATACGCACACCATTCAGCGCCGATGGCTGAGCGACTAATTGTCGACGAAACTGCCTGGTCAAATCCGGCGATAGCCAGGGCACGATATCCACTAACGTCGGACGACCGGCGTTCTCCTGGGAACGAACTAACCGGGACCCTCCGCGTTACTGCCGACAGTTCACCGTGACTTCAGCATCCGCAGACTGGCAGGTCTGGCGGTCGGAGATGCACTGACGATGCATAGCCGTCGCGCTCGACGTTAAAAAAGCATCGACCAAGCGCTGATTCCGGGCTCGACATCTTGATCGTGCTCAGCGGGCGATATTGCGGTCGCCGAGCGCGTTTGGGCTACAGCGGACTCACCGAACAGTCAGCCGACGAGGGTCCCCCAGACAACGCTCGTCGCGAACTCCGTCTGCGGGCGTCGCGGGCGGCAATCAACCCAGCTCACCGGATTCACTGAACGCTCACGGTGTCAGCGCAAAATCTCGGCCGTTACTGCGCTCGGCAACACCCTACCGATCGATTCGAAGCTCAAGCTCTGCGGGGCACACCGTCGTCCACTTTTACCAGCTACTATCAGGTCACGCAGCTGTTCTGCAGCGCCATCTTGGTCGCCCAGCTCGTGCACCGCGGATACGATGCCACAGGCGGCCTTCAGTGGACACCGGCCAGGGCTCAGCTGCTGGTGTTCGCCGTCGCGCTCACCGCACCAGCGATCGCCATGCCACTCGTCGCCAGCCCGCTGATCGTACGCACGCCCTCTGATGACATCATGACCGGCAGCACCACCATGTCGCGATAACGCGTCGGCCTCGTGCTCCTCACGCAGATATATTCGGCCGCGCAGATCGCCACTCTACACGGTCGCCAGGACAGCACCTTCGTGATGTTGCCACACAACCAGTTCGCGCTCGCAGCCGGGGCCCAGACCGTCGAGAACATCCGGGATGATCGTCACCACTCTTGTGCCCACTGGGCGCGATCGCCATTTTACGTCAGGCGCGGATGAAGTCATTCGCCTGCCGAGATATCACCTTTCAGTGTCGATTGCTGACCCAACTGATCACCTCCTGGTGCCAGTGGTTCGGAATAACTGGCGCAAACGAGATCGTCCATATCAGACCTCTCCCAGCTCCAGATGCGCACCGTCATGTTACCGGGGAAGATCTATCGCTCGGATCCACACCTTACCGGCAGCTCTCCTACACGGGGCTCGCGGCCACCAGGTCGCTACCGTCCTCACGTCGACCGCCGGATCACAGCGATACAGGGCGGCCTCATCTCACCTTCCGGTTCGCTGAACTTCGCCTACCTGCCCGCGGCTTAGTGGTTACGTGGCCGATGGCTCGCGCCGCGCCGCTCCACCCCGACTCGCCCGGCTCGAGCGTGCGGAGGACTACTCGGGATGCGGGACGAGCTCTTCCGTTCGCGACGGGCCTCACGCCGCCTTCGTGACTGATCCCAGCAGCTGTCGCCTCTGCCTCATTACTGGCGGTTGCCGCTCGCCGTCAGGTGACATTCAGCTGAAAAGCCTGGCGACCCCAGCCTGACGCTCGCTGGTACGCGACCCACATCGATCGCTCGATCAGCGCCGGCGCGTGATCGGCGACGGCGTCATCTTACCACCGCCTACTACCACCTGGAAGGATGCGCGGATTTTCAGCGGCTTTCCAGTCGATGCTGCTCCGCACCGGGATCGCGCTCAGGATGTCACCGCCGCGTAAAACTCTGGGCCTGCCGGTGCTGCCGACCCCTGGGACATATTTCGCTGGCATCGTCCCGACGCGACGCGGAGACCTCATATGGCGTGCGGTCTCATCGTGTTTTCGAGGTCGGGTCCACGAAACTGGCGGCGCTGGCATCCATCGCGCGCAAGTCAAACTCCATTCTTCCTGGGCCCAGCACCTCGTCACTCGCGACTAGCACGGTCCCGCAGCAGCAAATCACGGCGACAATACTGGATATCCACCGCCCCACGAGCCAGACCGAGGGTGTTGGCCATGCTTTGGCGCGGCATCGTCGGCGCGGCACCGTAATCCCTCAGTCAAGCGCGCCTGAAGGAGGCTTCACCTTCACGATAAGCGATCCGCCACGGCTGAACGATCTGCTGTGAACGTCAGCCTTCCGCTACCGAGACGTCGGGGCGTTAAGGTCCGCGTCAGGCTCATCACCGGCACCATCCGGCGTGAACTCAGCGATCGGCGCTCTGCTCCGCGCCTGCCCGCCCAGCCGGTCGTGCTCGGCACGCGCCACGTCAACGCGGCGTCGCGATAAGCTCACCTGCGCATATCTCCACAGTCGGGGCGACGATCGTCGCCGGGATGATACTGGAGGACAGCTGATCCCGTGCTCAATGCGCTTGAAACATCGACTCACCTGGGAGGCGCCCATCACTAAACGCATTTCTGATCCACCAACAGCGAAGCGGGAACGATCGCGCTGGAGAGATCAGATCCGCTCGACGCGGCCATCCCGCCACGGGTCTGAAATAATCTCTCTATCACGAAATGGATGCTCTGATCCTGCCCAGGATGTACGATATTACGGGATCGATCAATCTCCGGACTGTCATCGGAAGCCTACGGACTATACCATTTACTGATATTCGCACTGGCGCATCGGACCGACCGCGAGATCGCGAACCTTCTCGCGTCATCGGTAAGCCTGAGGCTGGTCGTGGCGATGCGTCGGGATCGTTCAGTCGCTCCGACTCACTGGGGTTACCCGGGGCTGCTGTGCATCTCCTACATTCACGGCAGCACGGTTGCTTGCCGTGAACGGCCGGGGCTCGACCTCACGGCGATCGCGCTGCAGCTTCGGCTTGCTCCTCTCGACCTCAGGATCGTGCTCTGCACCGCCGCCTGGCCACGGCTCTCGCGTGGGTAAGTGTCGGCTAACCACCAGGATCGCGCTCTACCGTGGATCGTAAAACCTCCAGCGAAATCTCGGCGTCGTCGACTGGTCATTGGTGCTCGTTCGCGTCGCGCGCTGTCTGGGTGGCGATGGCACTCGAACTCTGTTACGTTACCTGCGACATCCTCATCGCCGCGTCTTCCTCACCAGGGCCGTCGTCAACGCCGCCTGGAGGATTTCTGTCAAATCAAGCAGGGCTGCCGACTATCGTGGCAAACGAGCCGCCTATTCAGCCTCTGACGAGCTATGCGGCCCGTGTTGTTCTTCCGGCAACTTCATCCTCGGTCGCCCGGCAGCGCGCGTCGCCACCTCTTCGATGGCGACCGGCTTCGTATGGATGAGGCGGCTGCACGATGACTGCTCTGTCGGGCAAACGTCCTCACTAAATGACAAAATTTCTTACCGTGTTTCCGCCAGAACCGCGACACTCCTTTGTGCGACCATTGGCGCATCAGGCTGGCCACAGCTGCATCTCACCACACGGGTGAATCACTCACTCGTGATGATAAGTGCTCATGTTGATAAACCTTACATCATACCGTGGCTCCACCGATACTACTATTCGCGTTGCTCGCAATTGTGCTCGACACCAGCATCGCGCTCCAGAAATGTCGCTGAAAGAACTGCGGATGACGCGGCGTCGCGACCGCAGGCGGAGCCGTATCTGCTCAAATTATCTGAGCATACCCGATTCGCGCCTTTGCGACCATCAGGCTTTAAGCAAGCGACGCGTTATTCGCGCCGGCCGGCTGCATCTCCGTCCTCACGCAGCGCGTCTGAACACCGACACCATTCGCACCACCAGCCAGAAACCTCTTACGGTCACCAGCCGCGGAAGCGTCCGGCATCGTCGGATATCTCCTCCAGTACGCAGCAGTCGCGGCGTGGCTGGCGCGCTCTGGCCGGCTGAGCGCACGCGACTACTGGTACCATCCAGATGGAACGCCGCCGGACGATCTCACCTGATGTTATTTCTCTCCGGTTCGTGTCAGGTCACCAGCCGGCGGTCAGCGGGATCTGTCCCCCAGCTCTTCGCCGCTTTTACGTTTCGGCGCCCGGAAACAGATCACCTCCGGGGATGCATCCGGGTTTCTCAAGCACACCTCGACAAGCGCTCATAAACGGAGTTCTCATCAACAGAATCATTGCGCGAGGATGAAATGGTGGTCGGCAGGGGCAGACTCAAATCCCGCGAAGAGATGACGTTGTCGATATGTTCTGGCCCGGTGCTCGCGGGGGTCGCTTCAAATACGGCTTGATGGAGTGTTGCGCAAGGCGCGGGCTTTTATCGTGTGCTGGGTCGGCGTGATAAAACCTTTCGGGATCGTTTCGATCATCATAACTCCGAAGACCACACCGCCACGGCGTGTATCTCTTCTCGAAGGCAAGCACGACGTCAGTTCGCGTTCATCAGCGACAGAGGGAATCGATCGTGATACCACGGCACTCGCGTTCAATTTCAGGATCGGGCGCTGTCGGATCGCGTTTACCGGTCGCATCGACGAAAGAAGGGGAGATCGCTATCTACCTCGGCTGCAGCAGACATCGGTCGGCGCTAGCCAGAGGAGGGAGTGTCCCGGTGAGGCGCAGTGGATACCTGCGTTCGGACTCCGTTCGAAGCGCAAACCTTCGACGCCTACCACAACTTGAAACCATGGCCAGCGATACAGCTTTATCTGCCACGGGTGACACCTCGCATTCGCGGCAAAGGATCGCCCGGTTGATGGAGACCGGCCCGGCTGAGCAGATGGAGTCTGCCGTATCGGGCATCCGCGGCTTGGCGTGGGAGCGCCGGGAAGAGCGATACCTCGGCGTCCTACATAACTCGTTTCGGTCGCCAGCATTCGTCACAGGAGCTGTGCGCGTCGCTTACACTGACGCTCAGAAGCGTGCAGCTACCTGCGGCGGGCCGATGAAGTTATCCCCATCGGGAACTAAAAGGCACAGCTGTATCTGTGGCCCCATATGTGGACACCTGAAGAGCTGGCTTTCGTCTCGAGCAAGCACCTGGGGGCAACGGTGGTCCTCATCAGGTGGTGATGAGGATAAATCGATGTTCGCCGACGCGCTCTGCGTCGCGGTCGACCACTCTTCAGACCTGCGCTGGCATGCAGCGGCGCTTTCTGCGAGGCTACCTGGCCATCACGACCACAGGGGGCCGGAACATCGCCTCATCGCTTTTACTGATAAATCTCGTGAAACTGGCGTTTCCGACGCTTCAACTTCACCTCCGCCAGACGGGCTCAACAACTCAGTCTCTGGATAGCGTCACGCTGCCGGCGCACCAGCTCATCCGATCGACGGCGCCACTCCACGAGTTCTGCACGACCATCTCCGGGAGGGTCCTCCTGATGGTTTTTCGTCTCGCCCTCTGGCATGGAACGTCGCTCCTTTACCAGCGCCCGGAAGTGTGCTGGGTCGTTGGCAGACGCCAGAGAACGGCCTGCAGAACTGGCTGAAGAATAACTGGATCGACTTACGACTCCAGCCGAGCGCGAGGTCATGAAGCTCTAGTCCGAAGGGCAGCAACAACAGACTCGCCGAACTACGTCAAACATCAATACCGTTCGTTCATAATCAATCATCTTTCGCGGAAAAGCTCCGACCCTCCGCGGTTGGAAGCCGCGGCCCTCGCCGTGCAGGTCGGACTCGTGGATCACGAGCACGCTCGCTCGCCATCTCCGTCCGCCACGCCGAGGTCCCCTCACCGACGCCCGCCTCGCTGGCGAAGGAAGAGGGTTCGGTCCGTGGCGACACGCCCGGAAGGCGGACCTGTGGCGTCCGGCAGCCGGAAGAGGCCGGCGAAGGGGGCGATCGATTCCACTCGAGGCCACGGTGAGTCCGGACTTCCATACCCGGATGGGGCGCTTCGCGGTTCCTGCGCCGGTCTCTACCGTCGAGGCCCACGATGACGGTCGCCCATGAAGAGCTACGGCGAGCGACGTTGCACGCGCTGCCCGATGGAGTTGCAGCGTCCTCGTCGCGCGAAGGCATCGAGCACTGATCTCCGCGATAGCCCAGGCGATGCGATCGGCGATCGAGCGCGAGCCCCGATCCCATCGGTGGTCGCCGGCGCGCGCCTGGCTCCGCGTGCGCATCGATCGTTGACGAACTGGCGGCGCGCGTTCGATCACGTCGCCGCAGGCGTCATCGACGCGGCTCGGGGGGTGCGAACGATGATCGACACCGTGCTGCACGGTCGCGCGCCTGGCCCCACGCTCCCGCCGATCGTGTGTCGGTTTATCCGGGACCGGCCAGTCGGGTTCGATCGATTGACTGAGGCGGTCCGCGCTGGCATGAACGGGTACGTCCGGCCGGAACTCGCCGCCAGTCACCGAGCTGATATCGGCCGTCCGCGCGGTCGACCGTGGGGAGATGAGCGATCCGCGCTGGGATGCTCGCCGGAGTGGTCCAGCGCCTCCTGGGCGGCGAAACGATATCCGCGGGGACGCCCTCGAGACGGATCGTCACACGCCTGACACGCTGCCGCAGCGAAGCGCGATGCTGGCGCTGCTGTCGGCAGGAGCCACTGAACGCCACGGTGGCCTCGGCCATGTTCATCCAGCCCACTCACCGCTCCGGACCCGCATCCGGAACCGTGCTGACGAAACTCAGAAGGTCCAGCAGCGCCTTGAGAGACCGCGATGTTCGTGGCCAGAACGACATCGAACCAGGGTTGGAGCGCGGGCCGCGCGAGCTGGGTATCCCCTCATCCCGTCCGCCGCGGTGTAGCGAACTACACCGTTTCGACCGTTGCCCGGGTGCGCCCGAGTTCTAACGTCGGCATGCCGGTGAGCGCTGCCATCACGTCGGGCCGCCCGAGCCTGGGATGACCTGCCGAAGAGACGGCGAGACGATGGCGGTCCGCGCAGCGCTCCGCGGTCGTCTCGACGCAGGCGCGGATGACGTCTGCGCGTCTTACATGGAGTGCGTCACGGCACGAGCGACGATGAACGTCGAGAACCGCTACCGGGGTCGTCCGCGACGTGCCGCTCGACGCAGCAGGGGATACCAGGACGCGGTCGGATACAGCGCGGTTCACTCCGGTCCGGCATCGGCGTGCAGGCCGTCTACACGGGACCGCCGCGGCGGACGATCGCGACGGCCCAGATACGTCACCGCAGGACGAGGTCCGCGTCCCCGACATCCGAATCCTGCACGGCCTCAACAACATCGACTACGCGCGTGGGTAGGTCTGACGGCGAGCGAGGCACAGATGTACGACCCGCAGGCGTTCGAGACTTACCGGACGTCGCCGTCGACGCCGATGTGTCCGGCAGGGAAGCGTCTGCGAGACGGACAGCGGCGGATCCTCGATGCGATCTCGCTGATCGACATCGCGGCACCGGAGGAGGATGCGTGGTCGCGGTCACGCATCGTGGTCGCGACTCGTCGGTCGCCGCGACACTCAGCACGTCGAGGGGGAACAATGGCGGGTCCCACTCAGCCGCGGCTCCCTCTCGAGGTTCGATATCTGGCGGGAACATCTCGATCTCGCTGCCCGAGGGCGGAGACGTCGACTGAAGAGGGCTCCGGACCCAGGCGAGACGCCGGCGACCGCGACCTGCACACCGTCGAACGACGCGGTCGTGGCGTCGTCGGTTCGCGCATCGTGGCGTCCTACGACGCCTGCGCCACCTCTCGGAACATCCATTCGCTGCACTCCCGCTTGCCCGTCGCCGGTATCCCGGCCCGAGCCCGATGGTGGTGACGCCTCGACACGGAGCTCGTGGTCGACGAGTATCTACGCGCCCGGCGACCACGTACGCGGTCTAGCGCGATCAGGTCGCGCAGCCGGAGGCCCGTGCGTGTAGCGCACCACCTGCACGCACCGGCCCAGATCGTCGCCGCCGCGCGCTGGGGTGTCCCGACGATCTTGCTGATCCGCGATCCTGAGAGGAGCGGTGCTCTCGCAGGTCGTCCGGAGCCCGGCGTAACCAGTGCGCGACGCACTCGTCTCGTGGAGCGCTTCTACCAGGCGGCGCTCCGTCGCCCGTGTGCGTTCGTGCGTCAGTGGATTCGGGCGGGTGACGACCGACATGGGCAGCGTGATCGCGACCTGAACCGCAGGTTCGGCACGTCGTGTCGCGGAGTTCGAGCTGAACCGAAGGAGCGCGAGCTGCAGGTGCTCGAGTCTGATGGCGAACGGCCGACCACGATGCAGCCGGAGGTGGTCCTCGCACCCTGCTCGGAGTTCGAGTCGAGCTTCGTCTCGCGTGAGGAGGTCTCTCGCGCAGTACCAGCGGTTCCGGGGACGGACCGACCGAGTGCTCGACTCGACGTGGATCCCTTCGGAGGAACGCGACGCGGCGAAAGAGCGGCTCCGAAGCGCAGTGGGCCGATCCCGTCGCTGGATCGGAGAGCGAGCCGCGCGCGTATCGCGTCTACGAAGAAGTGATGACGCGTTAGCGGCGTTCCCACGAGCACGCATCCGCGGCACGGTACCGTCCCGCCATGGCAGCCGCGTCGGTCCGTCGCCGATCTGCAGCGTCATCGCGAACATCGCCTCGACCTGGTGCTGTGGGCCGCCGTATGGCCACTCTCGATCGTATCGACGTTCGTGTTGTCGTTCGTCGAGCCGCCCGGTGCCGGATTCGGGCACGGGATCGACAAGGGGCGGCACGCGCTCGCGTCACTTCGTGACGATGCTCGGCAGCCCTGTTGGCTGCTGTGTCTGGCAGACCAGGACGCGGATACCAGGGCCGCTTCACAGTGCGCGATGGTCGATGCGCGGCGGGCGCGCTTCGTATGCGGAGCCATCATCGAGATCCGCAGAGCGTATCCACGACGAACAGCGGTGGACGTACGCGACTGGCTCGCGGAGTCGCCGGGGTCGGGCTGGCCTGCTCGCCCAGCGCGTGCTCGAGCGGCGCTCGTCCACGCAACCGCCGCGTCTGTAACGCGCTGCCATCGCAGCCGCGGCCATCGATCGCGTCCACTGCCCCGACGTCGATCGAACTCTCTGGCTACGCTTCCGCGAGCGGAGAGCAGCGGTGTGGATGCATGCTGCCACGTTGTCTGCATCCCTCGCCGCGATAGCTCAGTCGGCAGAGCACGGCCATGGTAAGGCCGGGGTCGTGGGTTCGATTCCCACTCGCGGCTCGAAGGCCGACAGGGCCGGCGCGACCTGTCGTGGCGCGGCCCGTTCCGCAGGTAAACTGACGGGCTGCCGGGGGCGGGGTAGCTCAGAGGTAGAGCAAGCGGCTCATAATCGCTGTGTCGCGGGTTCGAGTCCCGCCCCGCTACGAACCGAGACGACCACCACCACGACGGCACCAAGGAGCTACGGCAGATGGCAAAGCAGAAGTTCGAGCGCACGAAGCCCCACGTGAACATCGGCACGATCGGGCACATCGACCACGGCAAGACCACCCTCACGGCCGCGATCACCAAGCGCCAGGCCGACAAGGGTCTCGGCCGACTACACCCCCTTCGACCAGATCGACAAGGCCCCGGAGGAGCGCGAGCGCGGGATCGCGATCGCGATCGCCCACGTCGAGTACCAGACCGATGCCCGCCACTACGCCCACGTCGACTGCCCCGGGCACGCCGACTACGTGAAGAACATGATCACCGGGGCCGCCCAGATGGACGGGGCGATCCTGGTCGTCTCGGCCGCCGACGGCCCCATGCCCCAGACCCGCGAGCACGTCCTCCTGGCCCGCCAGGTCGGGGTCCCCTACATCGTGGTCGCGCTCAACAAGTGCGACATGGTCGATGACCCGGAGCTGCTGGACCTCGTCGAGCTCGAGGTCCGCGAGCTCCTTTCGTCCTACGAGTTCCCGGGCGACGACGTCCCGGTGATCAAGGTCTCGGCGCTCAAGGCCCTCGAGGGCGACGAGACCTGGGGTGCGACGATCGACGAGCTCCTGCAGGCCTGCGACAGCTACATCCCCGAGCCGGTCCGCGACGTCGACAAGCCCTTCCTGATGGCGATCGAGGACGTCTTCTCGATCACCGGGCGCGGCACGGTCGTCACGGGCCGGGTCGAGCGCGGGACCCTCGCGAAGATGGCCGAGGTCGAGATCGTCGGGATCACCGACACCCGCAAGACCGACGGCGACCGACCTGGAGATGTTCCGCAAGCTCCTGGACGAGGTGCGCGCCGGGGACAACGTCGGGTGCTCCTTCGGGGCATCGACAAGGAAGACGTCGAGCGCGGCCAGGTCCTCGCCAAGCCCGGCTCGCGTCACCCCGCACACGAACTTCGAGGCCCAGGTCTACGTGCTCTCCAAGGAGGAGGGTGGCGCCACACCCCGTTCTTCAACGGCTACCGCCCCCAGTTCTACTTCCGCACGACCGACGTCACCGGCACCGCGAACCTCCCCGGTGGGGTCGAGATGGTGATGCCGGGGGACAACGTCGAGATGACGAGTCGAGCTGATCGCCCCGATCGCGATGGAAGAGGGCCTGCGCTTCGCGATCCGCGAGGTGGGCGCACCGTGGGCGCGCAGTCGCGTGACCACGATCGTGAAGTAGGGCGAGGGACAGGGCGAGGCGCGATGGCGAAGAAGAAGGCAACCGTCCGAAGATCACGCTCGCGTGCAACGAGTGCAAGCGGCGCAACTACAACACCGTGAAGAACCGGGTGAACGACCGCGACCGGCTCGAGCTGATGAAGTACTGCCGGTGGGACCGCAGGCATACGCTGCACCGCGAAACTCGATAACGCAGGGACCGTTGAACTACGCTCGAGGCCGCCCGGACGGGCGGCCTCGACGACGTCACGACCCGTCACGGCAAGACCGGGAGGGGTGGCCTTGCCGAACCGGATCGCTGCCACGACGGCATCCGTCTTCGAGTGGACGCCGAGCTTCGTCAGGATGTTCTGCGTGTGCGTCCGCAAGCGTGTGCCGGCTCATGCCGAGCCGTTCCACGATCTGCTCGGGCGCGAGGCCCTCGGCCATCGCCTGGAGGATCTCGATCTCTCGAGGCGTCAAGCGCTCGATCCGCCGCTCGAGCTCGACGTCGTGCTTCGAGCGAGCTCGCATGGTCCTGATCGCCTCGTTCACCTCGGCCGGCCGGTGCAGCGGCTCGCCGCGAGAGCGCGCGCAGGACGGCTTCGACGACGTCGATCATGGGAGCGGTCTTGTGAAGGAACCCCCTCGCCCCGACCTGGATCGCACGGGCGAGGGAGACGTCGTCGGCCTCCCCGGTGAGGATGATGACGGCGCTGCGCGAGCCTTCCTCCCGGAGCCGGCGGGTCGCCTCGAGCCCGTCGAGATCGGGCATCCGAAGATCCATCAGGACCACGTCGGGTTGGTCGTGGATCGTCACCCGCACCGGCGTCATCGCCTCGGTCCACGACCCCGACGACGCTGAGGTCGCGTTCCTTGTCGAGCGCGATCTGCAGCGCCTCCCCGAACGAGCGGTGATGCGTCGGCGATGATGACGGTGATGGGATGCGTGCAACGCGAGCGCGTCGCCGTCCGGTCTGGTGCGGGCCATCTGCGGATGGTAGGCCGGGGTGTGCGGCCTTCCGTGTAGGCTCAGGAGCCATTTCTTCGTCCCCCAGCGGGGGGACAGCAGGTGAAGGAACCCCGACGACGATGGATCCCGCCGCCGAAGGAACGACCTACCCTGCAGTCCCGTTCGTCGTCGACCCGTCGCGCGTCGCCGCCTTCCGAGCGCTGTTCGGGATCGGCGAAGGTTCCGCCGACCTTCGTGACCGCGGCGGAGTTCGCCGCGTTCCCGCAGATCGTCGCCGACCGGCACCTCGATCTCGACTTCTCCGGGTCGTGCACGGCTCGCAGACTACGCGTTCCGGCGCGCGCTCCACGAGGGCGAGGAGCTCGCCGTCGCGCGCGCATCGAGTCGATCCGGATCAGAGGCGGGAACGGGTTCGTGACGATCGCGATGGATCTCGAGGACGCCGATGGCGTCGTCGTCTGCACGGCGCGTTCGCAGATGGTCGAGCGGGCGGCCGGGGCGTGAGGGCAGAGCGACGGTCTCGGTCGGGCAGGAGCTTCCCGAGCTCGCCCGCGTCGTCACGCGCGAGGACGTCAAGGCGTACGCCGACGTCGGCGGCGACCAGAACCCGCTCCATCAGGACGACGCGTTCGCCCGCTCGGCCGGGTTCCCGGGGTCATCGCCCACGGGATGTTCACGATGGGCCACATGGCTGCGGCGATCGTGGCATGGGCGGGTGAGGCCGATGCCGTGCTCGCCATCTCCGCACAGTTCCGGGCGCCGGTGTTCATCGGCGAGACGATCGTTGCGGGCGGGCGTGTGCGGAGCATCGAGGACCGACCCGCGATCGCCGTGCTCGAGGCCTGGGTCACGGTCGAGCGGAACGGACGTACGGAATGGCCCGTGAAGAAGGCGCGAGGCGCGCGTCCGGCTCGCCTGAGCGCTACGCGCTCTCCCGCCGCACCGTGGACATCGCTCTGATCGCGTCCGACATCCGGTCGACCACGATCTGGATGTCGTTCCCGACGCCTTCGTCGACCCGGATCGACAGCCGGTCGATCTTCTCGCCCAGGACCTCGGCGATCTTGAGCATCGCCTCCGCCTGCAGCTGCGTCTCCTTGTGCAGTTGATCGAAAGGGTCTGGAACCGTCGATCGACCGATCCCGCCGTGTCGAGGCCATCCCGGCCTCGAGCTCCTTGATCGAACGGATCAGCTGGCGCACCAGCTCTCCGTCGACGGCGGGCTCCGCCGTGCCGCCGGCCAGCGCCAGCGTGGCCATCCGGTCCGCGAGGGCCTGGGAATCGGAGCGGATCAGCCTCGCGATCGCCCCGGCGCGCTCATCGATGTGGTTCATCATCCGATCTTCGAAGGACTGCTGGCTCTCCGCGATGAGCTCGTCGAGGCCGTCGACCGAGCCGGCCGCGACCGCCATCCGCTCGACGTTGCGCTCGACGCTCGCGCTCGTCGCGCTCGACAGCGCGAGCACCTGCTCGCCCATCGTTCGCTCCAGCGCGGCCATCCGCTCCTCGACGATGTGCTCCAGGGCCGTCATGCGATCGTCCACGACCCGGACCAGCGGTCCGCGTCCGAGCGCACCGTCACCGGACGCGACCATCGTCGCCGGCGCGATCCTCGATCGAAGCCGCGCAGGGCGGTCGAATCCGAACGGATCAGCTCGGCGAGCCCGCGCATCCGGGCATCGATCGCCCGTTCGAGGCGAGGCTCGGAGTTGCTCCTGCTCGCGGCCGTGGAGGCCCACCTTCTCGCGAACCATCGCGACCTGCTCGGTCAGCTCCGACGCCTGCTCCTCGACGACCTCGCGCACGTGCTCCACGATGTTGTGGTCCTGCAGCACGAACAGCTTCGCGTGCTCTTCGATGCGCTGTGCGAGCCGCCCGACCGTCTCCGTGCCGCCTTGCACGTAGGCCTGCATCGCCTCGACGATCCGGGTGGTTTCGCGCGTCATCAACTCCCCGTGGTCCCGGACCTGGCCCAGGACTTCGGTCGCGATCGCCTCGTCGCGCTGGTCGAAATGCGCGAACGCCTCGGCGATGTGTCGCTCCACCATCTCGAGCTGCGTCCGCACGGCCTCGACGCCGTGCAGGGTGGGGGAGTCGGCGATCTCCCGGATCGCGTGCGCGGTGGCTTCCATCGCCGCTCTCGTCCTGCGCTCGGAGTCCGCCAGCTCCTGAGGTGGTCCTCGAGACTCGCGCTGCGGACGGCGAGCGCTTGGAACCGCTCGTCGGAGGAGGCGATCAACGACCGGATCGCCTGATCGCGAGACAGGATCGAGACGATGCGCTCCTGTTCAGGACGCACGTCCTTCGCGGAGGACCGCCAGACCTCACCGGCAACCTCTCGCATGAGCCCGGTCGCCTGCTCCTCGATCGCCCGGATGCCTTCATCCAGCCGATCGTCGACCGCGCGCTGCAAGATCTCCGCCAACCGAGCCTCGGCTCGCTGATCAGCAGGCTCGGTCTGAACCGGCTCGCGACGGGGCAAGAACCCGCGCCGGAAGAGCCCGGGCTCCTCGGCGGAGGGGAAGAACCACTCGTACTCATCGGACGCCCTCGCTTGTCTGGGGCCGCGCGTGGTCGTCGTCCGCCGAAGCATAGGCCGAGATCAGTGCGGACTCACGTAGCCGACATGGGGAAATGCGCGCGCCGGGCGGGGGTTCCGCGACCACCTGCCGGGGCTATACTGAGGCGCCCGAGGCCCCGACCTCGGGGGACCGGCGCCGAAGGCGCGTAGCTCAATCTGGCAGAGCACCGGTCTCCAAAACCGGGGGTTGGGGGTTCGAGTCCCTCCGCGCCTGCAAAGGGAGCAGCATGAACCGACAGATGAAGCGAGCGCAGGAGAAGGCCGAACGCCTCCAGAAGGGGTCCGGCGTCGATCGTCGCGCAGCACCGCCCATCCGACCCGCCGTGCGGCGCAGCAGGAGAAGCGCAAGCGCGCCGGCGTTCGCCAGTTCCTTCGTGAGGTCCGTCTCGAGCTCAAGAAGGTCGACTGGCCGACCCGCAAGGAGCTCATCACCTACACGGTCGTCGTCCTCGTCACGATCACGGTCCTGACGTCGTTCGTGTTCGCGATCGACTGGGTCTTCGCGAAGTTGATCTTCAACCTGCTCGACTGAGCGTTCCGGCAGCGTCCGGACGACCGTTTTGCCGGGTCTTCCGCCGCCCACCTATACTGGTCCGACGCTGGGCGGAGCGCGCGCCCACGGGCGCTCCGAGGCTCTTCCGCCGCCCGCCGAGGCCGGTCCCGGCCCGCTCCTGGACACAGAAGACGTAGAGGATCCATCGTGGACGACGAGCAGAGCCCGAACGACGAAGAGCTGCGTGACGCGCTGGAAGCCGCCGCCGTCCTCGACGACGACGCCGTGGCTCGCGTCGAGGTCGCGACCCAGGTCGCGGAGGCGGCAGAGGCGGCCGAGGAACGAGCCGTGGCGGACGGAGACTTCGCGGCCGCCGAGCGGATCGACCAGGAAGCCGACGAGGTCATCACGGAGCTCATCGAAGAAGCGGTCGTGGAGGCCGAGACCGCCGGAGGATGTCGTCGAGACCGTGCTCGGTCACTCCGGCCGATGAGGCGGCTCCACCCGACGATGCGGCCACGCCCGACGAGGAGCTCGTGGTCGTTCCCGAAGCAGCGCCGGAGGCTCCCCCGGAGCCGGCCGACGCGGGCAGCGGAGATCCGTTCCGCGGCCCGGGCGACTGGTACGTCGTGCACACCTACGCGGGCTACGAGAACAAGGTCAAGGCCAACCTCGAATCCCGCATCCACACGATGCAGATGGAGGACAAGATCTTCCGCGTCCACATCCCGATGGAAGACGTGATGGAGATCAAGTCGGGCAAGAAGCAGGTCGTGCAGAAGAAGGTCTTCCCCGGCTACCTGCTGGTGAAGATGCTCGTACGACAACGACTCCTGGTACGTCGTGCGGAACACGCCGGGCGTCACCGGGTTCGTGTCGGCGGGCACCGGATCCAAGCCGACGCCGCTTTCCAAGCGCGAGGTCGAGAAGATCCTCGTCGTGAAGAAGGAAGAGCAGAAGCCGCAGGTCAGGCTCGGCTTCGAGGAGGGCGACGTCGTCCGCATCATCAGCGGTCCGTTCGCCGACTTCAACGGCACGATCAGCGAGATCAACCCCGACCAGGCCAAGCTCAAGGTGCTGGTCAACATCTTCGACCGGGAGACCCCGGTCGAGCTCGTCCTTCGACCAGGTGGCGAAGGTCTGAGGGACCGCAGACAGCGACCGAACGAGGCGGGAGGCCGGTCGGACCCGGCCGCTGGGACCGCAGGAAGGCGTGAAGCGCACATGCCGCCGACGAAGAAGAAGGTACTCGCGACGGTCACGCTGCAGATCAGGGCGGCGCAGGCGACGCCGGCGCCGCCGGTCGGCACCGCCCTCGGTCAGCACGGCGTGAACATCATGGAGTTCTGCAAGCAGTACAACGAGCAGACCCAAGCGATGGCGGGCCAGGTCATCCCGGCCGTCCTCACCATCTACGAGGACCGGACGTTCTCGTTCATCCTCAAGCAGCCGCCCGCCGCGCGAACTGATCAAGCAGGCCGCGGGGATCGAGAAGGGCTCCGGCGTGCCGAACCGCGACAAGGTCGGCGTCGCTCACCCACGCCCAGGTGCGTCGACATCGCGCAGAAGAAGATGGCGGACCTCAACGCGAACGACGTCGAGATGGCGATGCGCGCATCATCGCGGGCACCGCCAGGAGCATGGGTGTGGAGGTCGAGGCATGACCGACGGTCACGGGCAAACGGTACCGCGAGGCCACCGCCGCGTTCGATCGTGACCGAGGAGCACACCCCGGCGGAGGCGATCGGCATCGTGAAGTCGCTCCCCGCCGCGAAGTTCGACGAGACGGTCGAGGCTTCGTTCCGGCTGGGGATCGACACCCGCAAGCAGGATCAGACGCTCCGCGGGCACCGGTCACGCTCCCGCACGGGTCGGAAGGACCGTCCGGGTCGCCGTGCTTCGCCCAGGGCGACAAGGCGCGTGAGGCCCGCGACGCCGGGCGCCGACGTCGTCGGCGGCGACGAGCTCGTCGACGAGGTGATCGAAGGGCAGCGATCGACTTCGATGCCGCGATCGCGACGCCCGACATGATGGCCGCCGGTCGGGAAGGCCGGCCGCGTGCTCGGACCCGCGGGGCTGATGCCGAACCCGAAGACGGGGACCGTGACGAACGACATCGAGAAGGCGGTCGCGGACATCAAGGGCGGGAAGATCGAGTACCGGGCCGACCGGACGGGCAACGTGCACATGATGATCGGGAAGAAGTCGTTCGAGGAGCGCGCGCTGCTCGAGAACTACCTGGCGGTCGGTCGACGAGATCCTCAAGGCGAAGCCGTCCTCGGCGAAGGGCCGGTACATCCGTCACTCGTCGTGTCCACGACGATGGGGCCGAGATCCGGGATCGACCCGACGAAGCCGAAGCGGGTGCGGATGGGTGGGGCGACGGCGTAGCCGTCGCCCACGGACACGGAAGGGCGCCGCCCGCCGCAGGCGGCGCCCCTCGCTCCAGGGGCAGGATCACTAGGATCAGGCGCCGCCTTCTCGTACACCTCGATCGTGAGCGGCGCGTCGTCGCAGTCGAACGACGCTTGCGCGACGACCGCGACTGCCGGGGATGCTGGATCGCGAGCTCCTCGGCCCTCGGCGACCATCATCGGAGCGACAGCCTGCAGTAGCTCTCGACGAGTGCTTCGACGTTGCCCGCCGTCATGTTCGCGACCTCGCCGAGGGCGTCGCGGATCTCGTCGTCCGTCGTCGTGCTCCTCGACGTCGAACATCGCCGCCACCACTTGCCGCGCCAGGCCCTCGGCGCAGCTGACCGAAGACCGTGCCGTCCCACCCGCCGGAGATCTGGACGGATGCCGACAGGTGCCTGGTGCCGTTCATCTCGGCTGGCGCGCTCCGCGCCTGGACCGGGAACCCGAGCATCGACGTCCAGATGTCGCTCACGATCTGACCGAGATGCTCCGCGCTGAATTCCATGACCGTCCCTCCTTATCCCTGCCCCGTACGCACGGGGGATCGTGTGCCGCTTGCGGTACCACCCGGTGGCGGCCACCGCGTCCCGGTCGGAAGGCTCCATCGATGTCGCAAGGTCGTCTCCGACGATCCAGAGCAGCAGGTATCCGTGCGGCGCCAGCACGTCGCGGACCGCGCCAACAACTCCCGCTTGGTCGCCAGGTCGAAATAGATCGTCACGTTGCGCATCAGCACGAGGTCCATGGGGGAGGTTCGTGCCACGGCCCCATCGAGGTTCCGCCGCTCGAACCGGACCATCGAGCGGATCGCGCTCGTCCAGTCTCCCATCGCATCCCGTGCCCGATGGAAGTACTTCACCAAGAGGTGGGCCGGCAGTCCGCGGTTGACCTCGATCTGTCCGTAGCGACCCCGCCCGTGCTCGTTCGAGCATCGCGGCGGAGACGTCGGTACCGAGCGATCGAGCATCCGCCAGTCATCCAGTTCGGGGAAGTCTCGCGGAGCAACATCGCCAGGCTGTACGGTTCCTGGCCGCTCGAGCAACCGGCCGACCAGATGAAGAGCGTGCGCGACAGCCGTTTCCGCTGCGATCAGGTCCGGGCAGCACATGAGCGTGCGCAGGCGCTTCGAACGGATGCACGTCTCGGAACCAGGTCGTCTCGTTGGTGGTCAGCGCATCGACGACCTCCTCGTGGAGCGCCGGACGTCCGCTCGCTCGCGGAGGGCCGTCACCAGCTCGGAGAGCGAGACCCAGGCCGGCACGGCGGACGAGCGGATCAAGCGGGTGACGGCGAGGTACTCCTTCCCGGATCGAGCACGATCGCGGCTCGCTCACGGACGAGGTCGTGGATGTACCGGAAGTCCTGTTCCGCGAGCATCAGGGACCCACCTCGACCGGTGACGTGGAGGCGCTCGGACGCGATCCGACATCGAGCCGGCGCTCGATCTCGGCGGACAATCCCGCCAGCGGGACGATGGCGTCCGCGATCCCGACGTGCACGACGAACCCCGGCATGCCCCACACGACGCTCGACGCTTCGTCCTGCACGATCACGCGGCGCCCGCTGCGTGGAGCTGCAGAGCACCCCGCATCCCGTCGCTCCCCATCCGGTCATCACGATGCCGAGGGCGTGGGGTCCGTACGCTTCGGCGACGGAGCGGAAGAGTCGGGTCGACGGATGGGCGGCAGGAGTTCTCGCGGGGACCCACGTCGGTACGGATCCGCACCTGCGCTCCGGCGCGCTCCACCGTCATGTGGCGGTCGCCCGGCGCGAGCCATGCGCCGCCGGCGTCGCAGGACCTGGCCGTCGGCCGCCTCCACCACGCGCAGCGCCGAGGTGCGGTCCAGGCGCTCTGCCAGGACCCGCGTGAACATCGGTGGCATGTGCTGCACGATGCAGCACGGGAACCGGGAAGCGCGAAGGAGCTCGGGGAGCACCGTTCCGAGCGCCGTCGGTCCTCCGGTGGACACCCCGATCGCGATCACGTCGATGCGAGCGGCGGGCCCGGTGGCCCGGCGAGACGGGTTCGGCGACGACCGTTGGCGGGTCGTGCCGTCCGGGGGCGCGCCCGGGTGCAGCGTGAGGATCCTCGGCAGGAGCTCCTCGCGCGGATCCTCGCCATCGCCTCGGTCGGGCTCGCGGCTCCGCTCGGCTTGACGACGTAGTCGTTCGCGCCCAACGCCAGCGCATCCAGCGTGATCTGCGCGCCGCCGCGCCGTGTAGGTGCTGAACATGATGACGATGAGATTCGGCCAGCGCTCTCCGGATCGCCTCGAGCGTCTCCAGACCGTCCATCACGGGCATGTCGACGTCGAGCGTCACGACGTCCGGCCGCAGCCGTTCGATGTTGGTCAACGCCACGCGGCCGTCCGGCGCCACGCCGACCACCTCGACGGACCCCTCGGATGCGAGGGCCGTGGACACGAGACGGCGGGCGACGACCGAGTCGTCGACGACCAGGACGCGTGGCCGACCCATCAGTCTTGTTCGACCAGACCGACCAGGCCGAGCTTCTCGGCGAGCGCTTCCCGCGTGATCGGCTTGGTCGCGTACTCGTCGACCCCGGCCATCAGCGCGTGGAAGATCTGCGCCGGGTCGCTCTCGGACGTGATCATGACCACCGCGCATCTCTTCGTAGGCGGCCTCGGCGCGGACCTGGTGCACGAACGTCATCCCGTCCATGCCGGGCATCGTCCAGTCGACCAGGACGACGTCGACCGCACCCAGCTCGGCCAGCCGTGAGGCGCCTCGCTGGCCGTCACCAGCCTCGAACACCTCGAAGCCCAGCGCGACGAGCTCGCGCTTGAGGATACATCCGCATCGCTTTCGAATCGTCGATCGCCCAGTGCTCGCATCGTGTCCTCCATCTCCTGCCGATCCGTCATCCGCGTCATCCCGCGGTTCCCATGCCGTTCCCGCCCGTCATCCCCGTCCGGCCCCTGCCAGACTCGGTTCGAAGCCGGATCTCGTGTCCGTGTCCGTACCGCGGGCGGCGGGCATCCGACGGAGCCGCGCCGACCCCTCGACGACGAAGCGCGAAACGGTCAGGCTGAGCTCCTCCGCCAATCGCGCGAGGTCCTGGGCGGCGGCCTGCGCCGACGCGGCCCCCGACGACGTGTCCTGAGCCGCCTGCGCCACCCCGGTGACGTTCGCGGCGATCTCTCCCGGCGCCCGTGGCCGCCTCGGTCACGTGCCGGGTGATCTCGTTCGTCGTCGCGGTCTGCTGCTCGACCGCGGACGCGATCGTTCCCTGGATGTCGTTGATCCGCGTGATGACCTCGGAGATGTGGTCGATCGCGGCCATCGCCGGCATGGGCGTCGCCCTGGATCGCGATGACCTTCTGGCCGATCTCCTCGGTCGCGGCAGCCGTCCCCTTCGCGAGCTCCTTGACCTCGTTCGCGACGACGGCGAACCCCTTGCCCGCATCGCCTGCTCGGGCGGCCTCGATCGTCGCATTGAGGGCCAGCAGGTTCGTCTGCTCGGCGATCGAGGTGATCACCTTGATCACCTCGCCGATCTCGGCCGAAGAATCGCCGAGCTGACGCACGGTCGCATTGGTCGATCCGGCGGCGGTGACGGCCTCAGCGGCCACATCGGCGGCTTCGTGAGCCGACGAGGCGATCTCGCGGATCGACGCCGACATCTCTTCGGCGGAGGCCGCCACCGTGTTCACGTTGGCCGAGACCTGCTCCGCCGCCGCCGACACCGCGTTCGCCTGGGCGGACGTCTCCTCGGCGGAAGCGCCCATCTGCGTGCTCGTGACGGACAGCTCTTCCGAGGAAGAGGCGAGCGTCCATGCGGACTCGCGGATCCGCCGGACGACGGTGGAGAGGTCGCCGACCGCTCTGTTGAACGAGGCTCCCGAGCTGGGCGACCTCATCGGATCCCGTCACGCGGACCTCGCTCGTCAGGTCCGCCTGGGCGAGCGACTCGAGCCCGACGACACATTCGGCGAGCGGCTTCGTGATGCCGCGCGAGACGAGCCGGGCCGCGTAGAAGAATCCCGCGAAGACCGCGATCGTGAACCAGATCTGCATCCCCTGCACCCGCTCGGCGACGGCGTTCGCATCGCTCGCGGCTTGTGCGGCTCGTGCCTGGATGACGTCCGTGAGGTCGCTCAGCATCGACCGGAGGTCCTGCGACGACTGCTTCGAACGTGTCGCGTTGCGCGAGCGCCGACGAACGATCCGTCCCGGTCAGGAGCGCGAGCTGTTTCGCGTCATCGACGTAGGTCTTGGCCACCGGCACGACGATCCGGAAGCGCGCGACGATGTCGGGGTCCTCTTGCAGCTGTGCCTGCGCGGCCGCGAGGCTTGCCCAGCAGGGTCTGACCGTCTCGTTCGATCGTCGTGGCGTCGAGTCTCGGTTCCGGACCTCCGGCGAGCATCCCGAGGTACACGTCGCCGCGGATCGCGTCCTGCATCATGTCTGCCTGCATGCCCGCTCCGAACGGCGGCGGCGGTCGCCGCCGTCCGGTCGCTCGCTGCCGCGAGCGACCGGATCGCCACTCGTTGAACCAGCATCACCGCGAGCGCGGCGCACAGGCCCGCGAGTCCGAGCGCCATGATCTTCCGGCTGACGGTCCACCGGAACCGTTTCGCTCGCTGAGAGGCCTGCTGCCCCAAGCCCGCGTCGCGACCCTTCTTCCGCCCAAACCTCATCGGTCGTCCACCTCCGCATCGATCCCCGAGGGGTTCGTGGTTCCGATCGCCGCATCCAGGTCAAGCTCCAGAAGGAGCCCGTCGTCGAGCTTGTACGCGCCGAGGATCACGTCCCGGCCGGCCCTCGAAGCGTCGACGGCGGCGGCTCGAACCGCATCGTCGTCCACCTCGAGCACGTCGCTCACGGCATCGACGAGCAGGCTCACGTGGCCGTGCTCGGTCGTCACGACGACGTTCATCGGTCGTTGGTCGTTCTCGCGCTGGGGCCGTCCGAGCGCCTCGCGGAGATCGAACGCCATCACGATCTCGCCGCGGATATTGATCGACCCGGCGATCTGGGGCGGCGCGAGCGGCACGCGCGTCAGCTCGTGGGGACGCAGCACCTCTCGAACCCTCGCGACGTCGACCCCGAGGGAGCGACCATCGACCGTGAACGTGGCCAGCCGCTTCACGAAGCGGCTCCCGAGCTCGCCGATACGTCGAGGCGACGGCTGATCCTCACGCGCATCGAGCAGGGCGGGCAGATCGATGATCTCGGTGATCCGCCCTGGACGAACATCGTGCCGCTCACACCGGGGCGGCTGGCAGCCTGCAGCTCCGGCGGCTGCTCCACGATGTCGATGATCCGACCCACGACGAGCCCGACGAGGTCGTCGCCTCGACGGTGAACCAAGACCTGAAGCTCGGCCGGCATGTCCTCGCCCGCCCGGCGCGGCTCCCGTCGCCGTTCGTCCAAGAGGTCGTCCACCGGGACGAGCGGCAAGATGCGGTCGCCGTAGGGGACCGCCTCAGCCGAAGCCCGAACGTTCGACCGACGCGCGCGCGGGAACTCTTCCAGGCGATCGACGAGCTCAAGAGGAACCGCCATACGGCCGCCGTCCGGGCCGGCGAACACGAGCAACGCCCGGGCGGTCGTGCGGTCCGTTCGTCGTGTCGTTCGAGGTCGAGCGTTCGCTCGTGGACGGCGCCGGCGACCCTGGCCCGATCGGCGAGACCGACCACATCGAGGATCGGCCCGACGTGCCCGTCGCCGAGGATGGTCGCGCCCGCGAACACCTCGAGCCCGTTCAAGTGCGAGCTCGAGCGGCTTCACCACGATCTCCGACGGGTCGCTGAGTCCGTCGACCACGAGCCCGTACCGGCGGTCGTCTGCTTGAAGCACGATGAGGAAGCGTCCCGCGGGTGACTCCTGCACGCCATCGTCCAGGTGGAGTTCGCGCGCCAGGGAGACGACCGGCAAGAACCGATCGCGGAGACGGAAGACGGGGACGTCGTGAAGGGTCTCGATCGATCCCGGCAACGATCGCCGACGAGCTCGAGAAGGTTGGCCTGAGGGATCGCGAAGCGCTCGTCGGCGAGCCGTGGCGATGAGCACGGGGATGATGGCGAGCGTGAGCGGGATCGGATCTTGAAGGTCGTACCCTCTCCCGATCGGCTGGAGACGTCGATGCTTCCGCCGATCCGCCTCGATGTTCGGTGCGAACGACGTCCATCCCGACGCCGCGGCCGGAGACGGTCGTCACATGGTCCGCCGTCGAGAACCCGGGGACGAAGAGCAGATCGACCACGTCTCGTTCGGACATCCGTGTCGCCTGTTCCGGTGTCATGGAGGCGAGCTCGACCGCCTTCGCTCTGACGGCTTCCAGCTCGATCCCCGCGCCGTCATCGGACACCTCGATCGTGACCTGGCGCGCCCTCGTGGTAGGCCCGGACGGACGACACCTTCCGCGGGCTTGCCTGCCGCGACCCGCAGCTCGGGTTCCTCGATGCCGTGGTCGACCGCGTTGCGCACGATGTGCGTCAACGGGTCCTTGATGCGCCTCGATGATCGAACGATGCAGCTCGGTGTCATCGCCGACGGTCTCGATCCGGGCACGCTTGTCCAGCGCGACGGCGAGGTCGCGCGACGACTCTGGGAAGGTGCTCCACGCCGTGTCGGATCGGCTGCAGATCTCGTCTTCATCACGCTTTCCTGAAGCTCGGCGGTGATGTGGTCGACGCTCTGGGTTGCCGACGCGAGCGAAGGATCAGGCCGGTCGACCGCAAGCTCGACGAGGTGGTTGCGTGCGAGCACCAGTTCGCCGACGAGGGTCATCAGCCGGTCCAGCAAGCCCACGTCGACCCGGACCGTCGTGTCGCGTGAAGGCGCTTCGCGGGCGGGCGCTCTCGCGTCGGCGCGGCGGGCTGGGGATCGCCTCGGCGGCGGTCGTCGTCGTCGGATCCACGCTCTCCGGAGCCATCCGTAGCCGCTCGAGCTCGGCGACGAGCGCATCATGGTCGTCGTCGCCGTCGGTGCCGCTCACCTCGATCGTCGCAGGATCAGCCGCAAGACGTCGCCCGTGGCCAGAGCACGCCGGCGGTCTGCGGCGTGATCGCCATGGACCCGTCTCGGACACCCGCCAAGAGGCTCTCCGCCGCATGGGCGATCCGTTCGAGCTTGAGGAAGCCCAGGAACCCGCAGGTGCCCTCGATCGTGTGCATGGTGCGGAAGATGCTCGCGAGCACGCTCCACGGGACTCGGGGTCTCGTTCGAGTGCGAGGAGGTCGCGGTCCAACCGGTCGAGGCTCTCGTAGCTCTCGACGAGGAACTCCGCAGCGATCTCGTCCATCTCGCCCGGCACGTCACGTTCACCTCTTCCACGCTTCGAAGGTCCACGTGCCGAGCGTGCACGCAGACCTGAACCGCTGGAGCAGCGGTTGACCTCTCAGACTTCGACCGAGGTCGAAGGGTGTCTAGACGTGAGACCTGGGGAAAACGAGCCGAGGCTTAGACGGACGGAAGACCAGTCGGCGCTTGCTTGTCGGTCCCCGGAGGGCCCCCGTATCCTGGGCGAGCCGCAGATCAGCAGGGGCGCTCCCGAGCGCACTAATCCCGTTCCGGGTACCTGCCGAGGCAGCGAACCTGAGAATGGCAGCCTCGTGCGCGTCTCCGCTGTCTGCGGAGACGCGACTCTTCATCTCCGAGGAGGCGCGATGCCGAGAACCGAGAAGCTCGAACGGGTGGCCGAGCTCAAACGCCGGATCGAAGGGTCCTGCCGCCCTGCTGCTCGCCGAATACCGCGGCCTGACCGTGTCCGACATCACCGAGCTCCGGCGAACGCTGCGCGAGGCTGACGCCAGCCTGACCGTGGTCAAGAACACGCTGATGCAGCCGCGCAGCTGCCGAGGCGGGGTTGGAGCTGACCGAGCTGCTGTCCGGGCCGTCCCGCGGTCGCGTGTTCGTCGATGGCGACGCACGTGAGCGCCGCGAGAAGCAGATCGAGGCAGCCACCAAGCAGTTCCCACCCTCGTGCTGAAGGGCGGGTACATGGAAGGGCAGGTGCTCTCGGCCGACGACGCGAATCGCCTCGCCGACCTGGAGAGCCGAGAGGTGATGCTCTCCGAGATCGCCGGCCTCCTGAAGAGGCGAGATCGCGCGAGCCGCCGCCACGCTCATTTCGGCTCAATCGAGGTTCCTGTCCCTGCTGGAGGCGCATGAGGGCGACATTATGCCGGGCGAGCCTCGAGGCAGAGGCGCCCGAGGCAGAGGCGCCCAGGCGGAGGCGCCCGAGGCAGAAACGGCTGGATCAACCAACGATGACGGGAAGGAGCGACTGACGATGGCGAAGATGAGACACTGGATGACTCCTCGACCAGTTCAAGGAGATGAACCTCCTCGAGCTGTCGGAGTTCATCAAAGCGTTCGAGGAGGCCTTCGACGTGAAGGCCGCGGCCGCGGCTCCGATGATGGTGGCCGCCCCTGGCGCCGCTCCAGGCGGCGAAGAGGCGGAGGAGCAAACGGAGTTCGACGTGATCGCTGACGGGAGCCGGCGACCAGAAGATCCAGGTGATCCGAGGAGGTGCGTGCACTGACGAGCCTCGAGGCTGAAGGAAGCCAAGGGACCTCGTCGACGGCGCGCCAAGCCGGTCCTCGAGAAGGTCGCGAAGGAGCAGGCCGACAAGGCGCGGGAGCAGCTCGGAGGCGGCAGGCGCGGCGTCGAGATCAAGTAGCCGGCAATCCGTCGACATCACCGATCGTTGCGCAGGGGCGGGGCCGGCTTCCGCCGCGCCCCGCGCCTGGCGGCATTGGGCTGCAGACGCACCGCGACATCGCGCAACCCCGTGTGTTAGGTTCCGGCCGGGCAGCAGCCACGCTAGGCAACCGAGGGGGCAGATATGGACCGAAGCGCGTCATTTTCGGCAACCGGCTTCCGCGAGGCTCGGCTCTCGGCTGCAGGCTCTCCCAGTCCGAGCTCGAGGAGCTCTCGGGGATCCCCAAGGCGCGACTGTCCCGCTACGAGAACGGGCACGTCGAGCCGTCGATCAGACGCTGAACCGGTTGGCCCGCGCCCTGAACGTGTCCGGAGGCCTCGCTGCTCGGGGACGAGCGAGCGGCGGTGGAGGAGTTCTTCAACGTCCTCGGCGAACGCGGAGTGGCGATCGGATCCAGGACCAGGCTCGCAGGCTCGGGGTCGCCTTCGCCGAGATGGTCCGTTCGATGGGCGGCATCGACAAGGCGGCAACGGAAGACTCGGTCGTCCGTCGGCTGAGCCGCCGCGCCCGCTGAGCTATCCCCCAGGATGACGCGGGTATAGGCCCTCCGGCGGGTTGACCGGCGCCCGCGAAAGGCGTACCGTGCCCGCCAGTCCAGCCGAGGGTTCCGGCGGGCGTGGTTGACGCACGCCATAGGGGTGCGTAGACCGCTCGTTTGCCGTGCTGTCCACCGCGCCCCTACTGCTGTGCGCACCAGAGCCTCCTGGGAGGTATCCAGATTTGCCTGACCAGCTCGTTCCGGTCCGTGAACCGTGTCAGTTTCGCCAAGCTCGACGAGGTCCTACCGCTTCCGGATCTCGTCGCTATCCAAGGGAGTCGTTCGATTGGCTTCCTGAATGAAGGGATCAAGGAGGTCCTCGAAGAGGTCAGCCCTATCGAGGACTTCACCGAGCAGTTCCAGCTCTACTTCCGGTCGTCACGAATTCCGTGAGCAGAAGTAACTCTGAGGAGGAGTGCCGGGACAAGGACATCACGTTCTCGCGGCCCGCTGTTCGTCGAGGCCACCTTCGTCAACAAGGTGACGGGTGAGATCAAGGAGCAGGAGGTCTTCATGGGCGACTTCCCCATGATGACCGACCACGGCACCTTCATCATCAACGGGACCGAGCGCGTCGTCGTCTCGCAGCTGGTGCGCTCGCCCGGCGTCTACTTCAGCCGCGAGCCCGACAAGACGCACGGACAAGGACGTCTTCATCGCGAAGATCATCCCGGGCCGCGGGGCCTGGCTCGAGTTCGACGTCGACAAGAAGGACACCGTCGGCGTCCGGATCGACCGGAAGCGCCGCCAGAACGTGACCGTCCTGCTCAAGGCGCTCGGGCTGGAGCGACGGACGAGATCCTCAAGCTCTGTTCGACAACGCGCCGTCCGATCCAGTTGCACCCTCGAGAAGGACCACGTCGAGACGCAGGAGGAGGCGCTCGAGGACATCTACCGCAAGCTCCGCCCGGGCGAGCCGCCCGACGGCCGAGAGCGCCAAGACGCTGCTCGAGAACCTCTTCTTCAACCCGAAGCGCTACGACCTGGCGAAGGTCGGGCGCCACAAGGTCGACAAGAAGCTCGGCGGCCGCCGAGGGCGAGCCCTGGCAAGCAGCTGCAAGGCGCATCACCAGGCGCTGGCGAGCCTCGACAACCCCGACAAGAAGGCGTGGGAGCAGTTCCGTGCGCGCGTGTTCGCGGCGCAGCTGAAGGACGAGACCGGAGCACGGGCGCACCCAAGTACAAGGCAGGTCCTGACCTACGAGGACATGCTCAAGACGGTCGCTACCTCGTGAAGCTGCACGCCGGCGAGGACGGGTTCGACCCCGACGACATCGACCACTTCGGCAACCGCCGCCTCCGCATCGGTGGGCGAGCTGATCCAGAACCAGATCCGGATCGGGCTTGTCGCGGATGGAGCGCGTGGTCAAGGAGCGGATGACGACCCAGGACGTCGAGGCGATCACGCCGCAGACGCTGATCAACATCCGCCCGGTCGTGGCATCGATCAAGGAGTTCTTCGGGACGTCGCAGCTGTCGCAGTTCATGGACCAGACCAACACGCTGCCGGGCTCACCCACACGCGGCGCCTTTCGCGCGCTCGGTCCCGGCGGGTCTGTCGCGCGAGCGGGCGGGGTTCGAGGTCCGCGACGTGCACCCGTCGCACTACGGCCGGATGTGCCCGATCGAGACGCCGGAGGGCCCGAACATCGGCCTGATCGGGTCGCTGTCCAGCTTCGCGCGGATCAACCAGTTCGGGTTCATCGAGACCCCGTACCGCCGCGTCGAGGGCGGCAAGGTCACGACCAAGATCGACTACCTGTCGGCCGACGAGGAGGACCGGCACGTCATCGCCCAGGCCAACACGCCGTACGACACCACGACGGGGCGGCTGAGCGAGCTCCGTGCTCGTGCGTCGCAAGGGCGGCGAGGTGGACTCGGTGCTCGCCGGACGACGTCGACTACATGGACGTCTCGCCCAAGCAGCTCGTGTCGGTGCCGGCCGCGCTGATCCCGTTCCTCGAGCACGACGACGCGAACCGGGCGCTGATGGGCGCCAACATGCAGAAGCAGGCCGTGCCGCTGCTCCGCGCCGAGGCCCCGCTCGTGGGCACCGGGCGTGGAGTTCCGCGCCGCGGTCGATGCCGGCGACGTCGCGCTCGCCGAGGAGGCCGGCGTCGTCGAGGACGTGACGCGCCGACGCAGCATCGTGGTCAAGGAGCGCTCCGGATGCGACCTGCGCACCTACGACCTGGTCAAGTTCCGCCGCTCCAACCAGGGCACCAACGTCAACCAGAAGCCGGTCGTCGACGATCGGCGACACGCGTGGCAAGGGCCAGGTCATCGCCGACGGCCCGTCCACGCGAGGCGGGCGAGCTCGCGCTCGGGAAGAACCTGATCGTCGCGTACATGCCGTGGGAGGGCCACAACTACGAGGACGCGATCGTCATCTCGGAGCGTGCTGCGTCAAGGACGACGTGCTGACGTCGATCCACATCGAGGAGCACGAGGTCGACGCCCGCGACACCAAGCTCGGCGCCGAGGAGATCACGCGCGACATCCCGAACGTCGTCCGAGGAGATCCTCAAGGACCTCGACGAGCGCGGGATCGTGCGCATCGGCGCGGAGGTCAACCACCGGCGACTACCTCGTCGGCAAGGTCACGCCGAAGGGCGAGACCGAGCTCACGCCGGAGGAGCGACTGCCTGCGCGCGATCTTCGGTGAGAAGGCGCGCGAGGTGCGCGACACGTCGCTCAAGGTGCCGCACGGCGAGTCGCGGCAAGGTGATCGGCGTCCGCGTCTTCAGCCGCGACGACGGCGACGAGCTGCCGCCCGGGGTGAACCAGCTGGTCCGCGTCTACGTGGCCCAGAAGCGGAAGATCTCCGACGGGGACAAGCTCGCCGGCCGCCACGGGAACAAGGGCGTCATCTCGACGATCCTGCCCGAGGAGGACATGCCGTTCCTCGCGGACGGCACGCCCGGTGGACATCATCCTCAACCCGCTCGGCGTGCCGTCCCGGATGAACCTCGGCCAGGTGCTCGAGGCGCACCTCGGATGGGCGGCGCTCAGCAGGGTTCAGCAAGGACGGGTCGAGCATCCGAGGGGCCCGTCCACGTCGCGACGCCGGTGTTCGACGGCGCCCGCGGAGAACGAGATCGCTCGAGGCGCTCGGCCTCCAGCCCATCCCAACCGGGACGGCGTCCGTCAGGTGGACGACGGTCGGCAAGGCGACGGCTGTTCGACGGCCGCAGCGGCGAGCCCTACGAGGAGCCCGTGACGGTCGGCGTCGCCTACATCCTGAAGCTGCTGCACCTCGTGGACGACAAGATCCACGCTCGGTCGACCGGGCCCTACTCGATGATCACCGCAGCAGCCGCTGGGCGGGAAGGCGCAGTTCGGTGGACAGCGGTTCGGCGAGATGGAGGTGTGGGCGCTCGAGGCCTACGGCGCCGCGTACGCCCTGCAGGAGCTCCTCACGCATCAAGTCGGACGACGTGCTCGGCCGCGTCGAAGGTCTACGAGGCCATCGTGAAGGGCGAGAACATCCCCGAGCCGGGCATCCCGGAGTCGTTCAAGGTGCTCATCAAGGAGATGCAGTCCCTCTGCCTGAACGTCGAGGTTCGCTCGGCGGCGGGCGAGGAGATCGAGCTCCGGGAGACCGACGAGGACGTGTTCCGCGCCGCGGAGGAGCTGGGGATCGACCTGAGCCGTCGCGAGCCGGCGGGGGCGGATTTCGAGTGACCCGCAGGAATAACGAACGCGTTGAACCAGATGACGAGCGAGCCACGCGAGGGAGGCGAGCTTTTAAGTGTTGGACGTGAACTTCTTCGACGAGCTTCGGATCGGCCTGGCCACCGCGGATCGAGATCCGCGCGTGGTCCAACGGCGAGGTCAAGAAGCCCGAAACGCATCAACTACCGCACGCTGAAGCCGGAGAAGGACGGCCTGTTCTGCGAGCGGATCTTCGGCCCGACGCGGGACTGGGAGTGCCACTGCGGCAAGTACAAGCGCGTGCGGTTCAAGGGCATCATCTGCGAGCGCTGCGGTGTCGAGATCACGCGCAGCAAGGTTCGCCGCGACCGCATGGGCCACATCGAGCTCGCCGCCCCGGTCACGCACATCTGGTACTTCAAGGGCGTCCCGTCGCGCCTGGGCTACCTGCCTCGGACCTTGCGCCCAAGGACCTCGAGCGGATCATCTACTTCGCCGCCTACGTGATCACCCGCGTCGACGACGACCGCCGCCACAAGGCGCTGCCCGAGCATCGAGGCCGAGATGGAGGCGGAGAAGCGCGACATCGAGACCGAGCGCGACGACGACGTCAAGAAGCGGCTCGGCGAGCTCGAGGACCGGCTCAAGGAGCTGGAGGCCGAGGGCGCCAAGGGCGCCCAGCTGTCGCGCCGCGAAGCGCGAGGCGCAGCGCGACGTGGAGCGGATCACGAGGCCGCCGGCCGCGACTCGCAGCACCTCGACGACGTCCTGACCGCGTTCAAGGGCCTGCGGTCAAGCAGCTGGTGGCCGACGACAACGTCTACCGTTCGCTCCGCGAGCGGTTCGGCGACTACTTCGACGGCGGCATGGGCGCCGAGTCCATCAAGCGGCTGCTGTCGGACATGGACACCGAGGCCGAGGCCGAGACCCTCCGGGACCAGATCGAGAACGGCAAGGGCACGCGCCGCCTGAAGGCCATCAAGCGCCTGAAGGTCGTCGTCGAACTTCGCCGAGGGCAAGTCCAACCCGCTCGGGCATGGTGCTCGACGCCGATCCCGGTCATCCCGCCGGACCTCCGCCCGATGGTGCAGCTCGACGGTGGGCGGTTCGCGACCTCGGACCTCAACGACCTGTACCGCCGCGTCATCAACCGGAACAACCGGCTGAAGCGGCTGCTCGACCTGCAGGCGCCCGAGATCATCGTCAACAACGAGAAGCGGATGCTGCAGGAGGCCGTCGACGCCCTGTTCGACAACGGCCGGCGCGGCCGGCCCGTCACCGGGCCCGGGCAACCGTCCGCTGAAGTCGCTCTCGGACATGCTGAAGGGCAAGCAGGGTCGGTTCCGCCAGAACCTGCTCGGCAAGCGTGTCGACTACTCGGGCCGTTCGGTCATCGTGGTCGGCCCGGAGCTCCGTCTGCACCAGTGCGGCCTGCCCAAGCAGATGGCGCTCGAGCTGTTCAAGCCCTTCGTGATGAAGCGGCTGGTCGACCAGGCGCTGGCGCAGAACATCAAGAGCGCGAAGCGGATGGTCGAGCGCGCCCGCCCGCAGGTGTGGGACGTGCTCGAAGAGGTCATCCGCGAGCACCCGGTCCTGCTGAACCGGGCGCCGACGCTGCACCGCCTCGGGCATCCAGGCGTTCGAGCCGGTGCTCGTGGAGGGCAAGGCGATCCAGATCCACCCGCTCGTGTGCACCGGCGTTCAACGCCGACTTCGACGGCGACCAGATGGCGGTCCACGTGCCGCTGTCCGCCGAGGCGCAGGCCGAGGCCGGGATCCCGATGCTGTCGACCAACAACATCCTGTCCCCGGCGCACGGTCGTCCGATCGCGACCCCGACCCAGGACATGGTGCTCGGGCTCTACTACCTCACGCTCGCCCAGAACGAGGACCGGCAAGGACGAGGACACCCCGGCGTTCGGGTCGGTGTCGGAGGCGCTGCTGGCGCTCGACGCGCGGGTCCTCGCTCCACGACCCGATGCGTGATCCGTCTCGACGGCAAGGCGCTGCCCGCCGACGATGCTGCCGGAGGGCTACGACCCCGCCGCCGAGGAGTGGAACGGGTCGCGCCGCCGTGTCGGCACCACCGATCGGCCGCGCGATGCTCAACGAGGCGTTCCCCGATGACTTCGGGATTCCGGCAACCAGCCGGTCGCTGAAGGGCGACGTCGCCCGGCTGGTCGGACGAGGTGCGTGCACCGCTACGACCGCGCGCAGGTCGAGCAGGTCCTCGACGACCTGAAGAACCTCGGGTTCCACTACGCGACCCGCGCCGGCGTGACGATCGGCATCGAGGACGTCACCACGCCGCCGACGAAGGCCGCCATCCTGGACGAGCACGAGAAGCGCGCGCAGAAGGTCGAGCAGCAGTACCGCCGCGGCATCATCACCGACGACGAGCGCCGCCAGGAGCTGATCGAGATCTGGACGCAGGCGACGGACGAGGTCAAGGAGGCCATGGAGGCCCAGTTCACCCCGACCAACCCCATCTACATGATGGCCAACTCCGGCGCGCGCGGGAACATCATGCAGATCCGCCAGCTCGCCGGGATGCGTGGGCTCGTGGCCAACCCGAAGGGCGAGATCATCCCGCGGCCGATCGAGTCCAACTTCCGCGAGGGCCTGTCCGTCCTCGAGTACTTCATCTCGACGCACGGCGCCCGCAAGGGCCTCGCCGACACGGCGCTGCGGACGGCCGACTCCGGCTACCTGACCCGCCGGCTGGTCGACGTCGCGCAGGAGGTCATCATCCGCGAGGAGGACTGCGGGACCGACCGCTCGATCCCGGCGGTCGTGAACGTGCGTCGACCCGACGGCACCGGTCGACGAAGCACGCTCACGTCGACACGTCGCTGTTCGGCCGCGTGCTGGCCGAGGACGTCAAGGTCGACGGGAAGAAGATCGCGAAGGCCGGCGAACAGCTGACCGACGAGATCGCCGCAGGTCGTGCGTCGACTCCGGCGTGCTCGAGGTCCGCGTGCGGTCGGTCACCACCGTGCGAGGCCGAGGTCGGCGTGCTGCGCGGCGTGCTACGGCCGCTCGCTCGCGTCCGGCCGCTTGGTGGACATCGGCGAGGCGGTCGGCATCATCGCCGCCCAGTCGATCGGCGAGCCGGGCACGCAGCTCACCATGCGGACGTTCCACACCGGCGGCGTCGCCGGGGAGGACATCACCCACGGCCTGCCCCGCGTCGCAGGAGCTGTTCGAGGCGCGCAAGCCCAAGGGCGAGGCGCAGATCGCCGAGCTCGCCGGCGAGGTCCAGATCGAGGACGACGACGAGAAGCACGTGCGGCGGATCACGGTCACCTCCGAGGACGGCGACATGGTCGAGTACCCGGTGTCGTTCCGGGCTCGGCTGACCGTCGTCGACGGGCGACCGGGTCGAGGTCGGCCAGCAGCTCACCGAGGGCTCGGTCAACCCGCACGAGATGCCTGCGCGTCAAGGGCGTGCTCGCGCTGCAGCAGCACCTCGGTCGACGAGGTGCAGCAGGTGTACCGCTCGCAGGGCGTGACGATCCACGACAAGCACATCGAGCTGATCGCGCGACAGATGCTCCGCAAGGTGCACATCATCGAGCCGGGCGACACGGACTTCCTGCCCGGCGACCTGATGCGACCGCCGCGTTGTTCGAGGATACGCAACGCGCGAGGTCGTCGAGAACGGCGGCAGTCCGGCGTCGGCCCGACCGGTGCTGCTCGGGATCACGAAGGCGTCGCTGGCCACGGACTCGTGGCTGTCGGCGGCCTCGTTCCAGGAGACCACGCGGGTGCTCACCGATGCCGCGATCGAGGGCAAGTCGGACCGCGCTGCTCGGCCTGAAGGAGAACGTGATCGTCGGCAAGCTGATCCCGGCGGGCACCGGGCATGCCGCGCTACCGCGAGCATCGCCGTACCGCCGCTTTCCGACTACGAGCCGCTGCCAGCGTTGCCCCACCTCCGTCGGACACCGACATGGAGTCCGGACCTGACTCCGCCGCCGCCTGGCTCTCCGCCGACACGAGCAAGGCAATCGCCGCTGCGCCGCCGGAAGCCGGAGGTGCGGCCGGGGCTGAGCGTGGCCGGTCTCGGCGATACATGATCGGAGGGGCCTCTGGCAGGCTGAGCCGAAGTGGTCGAGGAGGTCGTCACCGGCCTCCCTGGCGACCGACTTCTTCGGCCGCCGAGCTGGGCGACGTTGGCTGCGTGGGAGCTGAACGTCGACCCGTTAGTGAGGGAGATGAAGTGGAGCCGTAGCCCGGAGGGCGGGACGGCGAAGCGGAATCGACCCGTTGCGTGAGGGGAGCGCCGAATGCGGCGAAACCCAGACCTCTACGCCGGAACTTCGAAGCCGAGCGATTCGTAGACCCGCCGAGCCGCGGTGATTGTCCGACGCGGTGGAGGAACGGCTTGCTCCCCACGCGCCTGGACGGCTCTGCGCGACCAGCGCGGTCAGGCCGGCCAAGTAGTCCTCGACCGCGATGATCGCTGCGCCGCACACGGCGCTGATCTCGCTGGAAGCCGGGCACGTGGAGGCGTTCCCCCGCCATGGCGATGACGAGCTGCCTGTCGTCGAAGACGCCGACGTAGCCACTCCAGTTCGACCGCAGCGCTGCAAAATGGTCCCGGCCGGGTGAGCTCGACCAGCGCCACCATCTCCGGCAAAGCCGTCGTGGTCCGGAGGGGTCGGGCGTCGGGGACGCCGACCGGTGCAGCTCGTCGCAGCACCATCTGGCGGCCGACGCCCCACCCACCCGCGGTCCAGCCCGGCGGTGGCTCGGGGAGGCCGGGCCGGAACAGCACGACGCCGAGGGCCCGGCCCCCACTCAGGGCCGCCAGGTCGCTGCCAGGCGCTCGCTTCGAAGCCGAAGTGCTCGACGGCGCCGAAACACCGAGACGTCGGGCCGGTACCGTCGGGCGGTCCTGACGACGTCGGCGCAGAACTCTCGGCGTGGTGGGTGGTTAGCGCGCCAGACTGCGCTGCCAGAGCGGCGAGGGCTCCACGGTGGTGCGACTCCTCCTGGTCGCCGTGCGTGCCGGCCGCCGATCCCACGGGTTGCGTGGCGAAGGCCGACCGAACCGGCGTTATCCTCGGACGGTCGGCCCTTCGGGCCGGCTGTGTCACCACTCCGGTGGCATCCCGGCAGCCCGAAATTTCCATGCTCCATGAAATCCACGCGCGTAGTGGAGTCTTTGTGCCCACGATCCAGCAGCTCTGGTCCGCAAGGGACGGAGACGAAGCCCGAGAAGTCGAAGACGCCCGGCGCTGAAGGAGTTCGCCCCAGCGCCGGCGGCGTCTGCACGCGCGTGTTCACCCACACGCCGAAGAAGCCGAACTCGGCCCTGCGCAAGGTCGCGCGAGTGCGCCTCACGATCGGGCATCGAGGTCACCGCCTACATCCCCGGCGATCGGTCACAACCTGCAGGAGCACTCGATCGTGCTCGTGCGCGGTGGTCGGCGTGAAGGACCTCCCGGTGTGCGCTACAAGATCGTGCGCGGCAGCGCTCGGCGCGAGCGGCGTCGCCGAACCGCAAGCAGGCCCGTAGCCGCTACGGCGCCAAGAAGGACGCCTAGCGCATGCCGCGCATGAGGAGCCCGCATCCGCGGCTCGCTGACCTCATGCCCGACCCGGTCTACCGGTCGGTCGTCGTCACACGCAGCTCGTCAACAAGATCCTGCAAGCGCGGCAAGCGCTCGATCGCCGAGAAGATCGTCTGACGACGCGCTCGCCGACATCGAGAAGCTGCTCCGGCGGCGACCCCGTCGCAGTGCTGAAGCGCGCGGTCGAGAACGTGCGTCCCGGCGCTTCGAGGTGCGCAGCCGGCGCGTCGGTGGCGCCACCTACCAGAGTGCCCGTCGAGGTGCGACCGCGTCGTGGCGACCACGCTGGCGGTGCGGTGGATCGTCGGTTACTCGCGTCAGCGGCGTGAGAAGACGCATGGCGGAGCGGCTCGCCAACGAGCTGCTGGACGCCAGCAACGGGATCGGGCGTCGATCAAGCGCAAGGACGATCTGCAGAAGATGGCCGGAGTCGAACAAGGCGTTCGCTCACTACCGGTGGTGATGGCGTTTGTCTCGGGTCGTGCTCAAGTGACACTTAGCTGGTCTGACGCGGCCCGGCCATCGGGTCGGCAACGCCGGTGCCGGCACGGCACCCGCTCGTGCTGGCTCCTTCATCCGAGCTGAGCCCCCTGCGGCTTTCCGCCTCCGGCGAGAAGCCGCCTCTTCGGAGCGGGTCTCGCTCGGCCGGGGCCAACTGCCCGAGCGGTCACCCGTCCGTCCCCGGCTGCACCGCTCCGTCGGTTGTCCCGTCAGGGGAACACGCTGGTGTCGGTCGACAACGTTCATACTTGAGTTCGACTCCTCCGGTCCCCCGGGAGAGCTGAGAAGAAGAGAATCGAAGAGATGGCAGCACAAGAGAGTCAGGTCAAGACGAAGGGTGGGGCCCGGTGATCCGGGAGGTACCGCTCGCGCGTGCGCGCAACATCGGGATCATGGCGCACATCGACGCGGGCAAGACCACCACGACCGAGCGGATCCTCTTACTACACCGGCCGCACCTACAAGATCGGCGAGGTGCACGAGGGCGCAGCCGTCATGGACTGGATGGTCCAGGAGCAGGAGCGCGGCATCACCATCACGTCGGCCGCCACCACCGTGCAAGTGGCGCGACCACGTGGATCAACATCATCGACACGCCCGGCCACGTCGACTTCACCGTCGAGGTCGAGCGCTCGCTGCGCGTCCTCGACGGCGCGGTCGCGGTGTTCGACGCGCGTCGCCGGCGTCGAGCCCCAGACCGAGACGGTCTGGCGCCAGGCCAACAAGTACAACGTGCCGCGCATGTGCTTCGTCAACAAGATGGACCGCATCGGCGCCGACTTCTTCCGCTGCGTCGACATGATCAAGGACCGCCTCGACGCCAACGTCGCGGTCGACCCAGCTGCCGATCGGCGCCGAGAGCGAGTTCCGCGGCGTCGTCGACCTGCTCGACGATGAAGGCGCTCGTCTGGGAAGACGGCATGGGCGAGAGCTACGAGACCGTCGACGATCCCCGCCGAGCTCGCAGGCCGACGCCGAGACGCTGGCGTCACGCAGCTCGTCGACGTGGTCGAGCCAGTACGACGAGAACGTGCTCGAGAAGTACGTCGGCGACGAGGAGATCACCGCCGACGACCTGCGCGCCGCGGTCCGCGCCGCCACCGTCGCCGGCGACGTCGTGCCCGTGCTCTGCGGCACCGGCGCTCAAGAACAAGGGCGTGCAGCCGCTGCTCGACGCCGTCGTCGACTACCTCGCCGAGCCCGCTCGACGTCGCGGCGATCGAGCGGCACCGACCTGAAGCGGCGAGGACGAGCATCGAAGCGCGCACGCCGACGACGACGAGCCGTTCGCTGCGCTGGCGTTCAAGATCATGAGCGACCCGTACGTCGGCAAGCTCACCTACTTCGCGTCTACTCGGGCAAGCTCTCCGCGGGCAGCCCAGGTGCTCAACGCGACCAAGGACAGCGAAGGAGCGCATCGGGCGTCTCCTCCAGATGCACGCCAACCACCGTGGAGGACAAGGAAGCCGTCTTCGCCGGCGACATCGTCGCGGCCGTCGGCCTCAAGAACACCACCACCGGTGACACGCTCTGCGACCCGGCGCACCCGATCGTGCTCGAGCGCATGGAGTTCCCCGAGCCGGTGATCTCGGTCGCCATCGAGCCGAAGACCAAGGTCGACCAGGACAAGCTCGGCAAGGCGCTCGGCGCGCTCGTCCGAGGAGGACCCCACGTTCCAGGTGCGCACCGACGACGAGACCGGCCAGACCATCATCGCCGGCATGGGCGAGCTGCACCTCGACGTGCTCGTCGACCGCATGGTGCGCGGAGTTCTCGGTCGCCGCCAACGTCGGCAAGCCGCAGGTCGCGTACCGCGAGACCATCACGGTGCCGGTCGAGAAGATCGAGGAGCGCTACATCCGCCAGACCGGCGGCACGGGCCAGTACGGCCACGTGGTGATCTCGCTCGAGCCCACCGGCCCCGGCGGCGGCTACGAGTTCGTCGACAAGATCACCGGCGGCGTCATCCCGCGAGAGTACATCCCCGCGGTCGACGCCGGCATCCAGCAGGCGATGGAGGGCGGCGTGGTCGCGGGCTACCCGCTCGTCGACATCCGGGTCATCCTCACCTACGGCTCGTACCACGACGTCGACTCGAGCGAGATGGCGTTCAAGATCGCCGGCTCGATGGCGCTTCAAGAAGGGCGGCCCAGGCAGGCCAAGCCGGTGCTGCTCGAGCCGATCGATGAGCGGTCGAGGTCGTCACGCCCGAGGACTACATGGGCGACGTCATCGGCGACCTCTCGTCGCGACGCGGCCGGGTCGAGGGGATGGAGCAGCGAGGCACGTCACACGTGGTGCAATGCCCAGGTGCCGCTTGGCGAGATGTTCGGCTACGCTACTGACCTCCGTTCGCGCACCCAGGGTCGCGTGACGTACACCATGCAATTCTGACTCGTACCAGCAGGTGCCCGAGTCGATCGCCGAGGAGATCGTCAAGCGAGTCGCGCGGCGAGCATCAGCCATCCCGGATCACGACACACACGAAGCAGGAGTAAGGGACAGCCATGGCCAAGGCGAAGTTCGAGCGGACCAAGCCGCACCTCAACATCGGGACGATCGGTCACATCGACCACGGCAAGACCACGCTTGACCGCGGCGATCACCAAGGTGATGGCCGAGCAACGATCCGAGCAACAACACCTTCTCCGCGCTTCGACCAGATCGACAAGGCGCCGGAGGAGAGGAACGCGGCATCACCATCTCCATCGCGCACGTCGAGTACGAGACGCCGAACCGCCACTACGCGCACGTCGACTGCCCCGGCCACGCCGACTACATCAAGAACATGATCACCGGTGCCGCGCAGATGGACGGTGCGATCCTCGTGGTCGCCGCCACCGACGGCCCGATGCCCCAGACGCGTGAGCACGTGCTGCTCGCCCGTCAGGTCGGCGTGCCGTCGATCGTCGTCGCGCTCAACAAGGCCGACATGGTCGACGACGAGGAGATCCTCGAGCTCGTCGAGCTCGAGGTGCGTGAGCTGCTCAACGAGTACGAGTTCCCGGGCGACGACACGCCGATCGTGCGGGTCTCGCGCTGAAGGCGCCTCGAGGGCGACGCCGAGTGGACGCCGAAGATCATCGAGCTCATGGAGGCGGTCGACACGTTCATCCCCGAGCCCGAGCGTGCGATCGACCTGCCGTTCCTCGATGCCGATCGAGGACGTGTTCTCGATCACCGGTCGCGGCACCGTGGTGACCGGCCGGGTCGAGCGCGGGATGGTGAAGGTCGGCGAGGAGATCGAGATCATCGGCCTCCGCGCCACCACGCAAGACCACCTGTACCGGCGTCGAGATGTTCCGCAAGCTCCTCGACGAGGGCCGCGCGGCGACAACATCGGCGCCCTGCTGCGCGGCACCAAGAAGGAAGAGGTCGAGCGCGGTCAGGTGCTGGCCAAGCCGGGCTGCGATCACGCCGCACACCAACTTCACCGCCCAGGTGTACGTGCTGAACGAAGGAAGAGGGCGGGCCGTCACACGCCGTTCTTCGCCAACTACCACCCGCAGTTCTACTTCCGCACCACCGACGTCACCGGCTCGCATCGCGCTGCGAGGAGGGCGTCGAGATGGTGATGCCCGGCGACAACACCGAGTCATGACGGTGCGAGCTCCAGAAGCCGATCGCCATGGACGAGGGCCTGCCGTTTCGCCATCCGTGAGGGTGGGCGCACCGTCGGTTCCGGCGTCGTCACCAAGTCGTCAAGATGCAATCGTAGCGATAGCGCGAGCCGAGTCGGGATCCGAGAGACACGAGTACCAGTGGCAGATTCCAAGGGTCAGAAGATCCGGATCCGGCTCAAGGCCTACGACCACGAGATCATCGACCAGTCGACGAAGAAGATCGTCGAGACGGTCGTGCGCGACGCAGGCCAAGGTGCGCGGGCCCGGTGCCGCTCCCGACCGAGATCCGCCGCTTCTGCGTGGTGCGCTCGCCGCACGTCGACAAGGACTCGCGCGAGCACTTCGAGATGCGGATCCACAAGCGCCTGCTCGACATCGTCGAGCCGACGCAGCAAGACGGTCGAGTCGCTCCAGCGCCTCGACCTCCCCGCCGGCGTCGACATCGAGATCAAGATCCAGACCGCGCAACGCCCTCCGTGAGTCGATCCCGTATTACGCGGAGCGGAACACCGGCAGCAGCGCGCAGGCGACGCCCGCTGACCCTGCAGCGGAGCCTGTTGACGGAATCGCCGGTTCGAGCGTGGCGTAGACACCGCCCAGCTCGGGCGTCGATTCACTGTGCGCCTCGCGCCGGGCAGGTGAGCGGTGGTCAGGTTTGCTCGGACCGCCGCACCGACGGGCGAGGAGCGGAGAGTTTTGGAGCAGCGAGTCGCGAATGAGTTTGGCCTCGCTGGAACGGCTGGCAGGAGTGTGATCGGTGGTGCCGAACTGCCTGAGAACGCCGGAACCGTCGCCTGGGATACGAGTTCCTCGGCTGCTACGGCGCGACGAGTCGTTACGCCGTGCCACCGTTACCTGTTTCCTGGCGCGCGTGCGGTGGAAGGATCCAGTGATCGCTCGCCGGGGATCTCGCCCAGGACGTCTACACGGCTGCGCAGTTGGGCGGCGATGGTGACGCGACCGTGCTGACGCTCCCGTGGCTCCTCACGGTTGCTCTCGTAACAAGCTCGTCGATCATTTCCGCCGCGTTGGCGCGACCGCCGCGAGCTTCGCGCTGGTGGAACACGACGTTCCGGCGCGGCTGCCGATGCGCGACGAGCCGGCTGATCGCCCGGCTGTCGTCGCTTCCCGCCGTTACGGCGCGCCGCGATCGCGCTTCGCCACGTCGAGCGACCTTCCCGTGAGGCGAGGTCGCCCGAGCGTTGAGGGAAGAGCCGCAAAGCCACTGAGTCGTTGCTGTCGCGAGGAGCGCGGAGGCGCTGCGGCGCGAAGCACACCGGAGGTACATGAAATGCCCGAAGTACGACGATCCCGAGCTGCGGTCACGGCTCGCGCCCTCGACGCCGACCCGCGCTCCGACTGCCGGTCGACGCCCGGCGGTCGTCGCCGCCGCCTGGTGTGCACGATCGCCGAGCTCCTGCCGGCGCTTGGGTTTCGACACGATCGCCAGGCCCCTCGCCAGCCCGGTCGACTCGTTCCCGGCGCGGCCAGCGGCTTGCCGTCGCGGCGGCGGCGGTTGTTCTCGCGATCGTCGTTCTTGTTGTTGTGGTCACGCTCCGGGGTCGACCACCGAGGCGTCAGACCCGCGACGGCCGGTGCCGACGACGGTTCCGGACGTCGTCCCGAAGACCCACGCGATCGTCCTCACGCCGAGCACCGGGTTGCGCGACGGCCAGCCGATCCGCCTGACCGGCCGCCATTTCGTGGTCGGCGTGGGCCACGGCGGCTGCGGGGCCAGCATCCTCTATGTCACGTCGGCTCGATCCATTTCGCCGTGCCGGGCGGTGCCACGCCGGCCAACTGGGATCAACAATGCGATCGTGGCACCTCCCGCCGGCACCGCGGCGGGCGACCATCATTCCCAGGTACCCCTGCGTAGCCTGCGTGAAGCGAAGGTTGCAGGCGCCGCCAGGAGAACTGCTGCACGTCGACTTTGCGGGCTACCAGTACTCGGCCGCACGGCACCTCAACTTGCCCGGAGGCCCCGTCGACTACGCGGCAGGTCACGTCGTGATCGCAGTGGGGTTCGACAGCGGCTATGGCGTCGCGCCGTTGCAGTTCGACCTCACCGCTGGCGTCTTCGCCCACCGCAGGTCACCGTGACCCCGAACACCGACCTCAAGGGCCAACCGGTCACCATCCACGTCGAGGACGCCTGGCCCCGCAGCATCGACAACGAGTGGCGGCTGGGCCGTCTCGCTGTGCTCCGTCCCGGGGATGCCGGCCATCTGCAACGACACCGATCTCGGTGTCATCGGAGTGTTGCCGATCGACCGCCACGGGACCGCCACGGACCATGACCGTCAGATCCACGGTGCTGTCAGCCCGGCGTCGGCGTGGGCAACACCGCGGGTGTCGCCGACTGCGCAACCGCAGGGTGCGTCATCGCAGCGGGTTCCTACCGGTCCCTCGGGGTCAGACCGCCCAGCGCGGTTCCGATCACGCGCTTCTCGACTGACGTGAGCGCCCGGCCACTGCGCCGATCGCCTGCCACAGGCGACGATCTACCGGGCCTTACGACGGACAACAGGTCACCATCACCGCGACCGGGGTGCCGAAGGCACCGCCGTCAGCCAGTGCGCCAAACCCGATCCCCAACCGGTCGGTGCCGGTGCGATCACGCTCTGAACTGCGCCACCGAAAGCGTGACGGCAACGGGAACACTCGCGCTGCACCGGTTCATCAGCCGGGAGCCGACTGCGCCGGGCTTGATCAGTCGCCCTCTACCTCCGCACACCTCCTTTCATGCTCGGCTCGGGCCCCTGCTCCGGGATTCGCCCCCCTGACAGTGAGTTGACGCCATCGCGCAGCTGCATCGACCGACCAGCGAAGATCGACGCACTCGAGCTCTGCCCTCCACTGAAACTGCGCATCACGTCTACCCTGCGCTCCGCTGAAGCGCAGAACGTGCGCGCAGAACGCTGCGCGGACTCGCGCCGACAGGCCGCACAGATCGAAGCACATCCGGGCGTTCTGACGCCGCGTCGCGCGAGCCGAGTTGACACGCCAGATTGCCCAGGTGCGGGTGGTGCGCCTGCGCGACGACAGCCGTGCCCGACCAGAACAACCGCCGCATCCACTGCGTGACTCATCACTCGCCGCCAGGCAGGCCGCCGTCCTCCAGCATCTTCGCTTCTACGAAGCGACCGCCACGCTCGCTTCCTCTCCAAACCAATGGAACGAAAGCGCGGATCACCTCGAGAGTGGAGCAACTGCACAACGAATACTTCTGAGATCTATCAAGATCCAGGCCTCGTAACTTCGCACGCCGCTACGGCAACTTGAGGTCGAGGCCGACCCGAAGGCCGACCCCCGATCGCGGTCGTTCATTGATGCGCTTGATCGCGTCTACGGGCAGTCGCCGATGTAGGAGGCTGGTGTTGTCCAGGTCGGCGGGCGTGCCGTGAGCGTCGTATTTGAATGGCTCCCGGAGCGGTCGAACCAGTAGTTGATCTGGCGGGTCCGCCTGAAGATCTGTGTAGTCCGGGCAAGTCCAACCGGGCACGTCGATAATATGGGCTGGAACGAGTACTCGGTGTCAGCGTCCAGGGCCGGTACTGCGACATCGCCGTTCGCATCAGCAAGCGGGAAGATGACGAACGGCGCCGGGAAGGCCCTGCTCTGACACGGCAAAACCCCGCCGGGCAGATCACTCACGAGGGCACCGGCGTTGTTTCCCACTGGCGAACGGCTGGTGGTTGTCCGCCCTGAGAATGTGGGTGTGATGCCGCAGTCAGGTCGTGTCACGACAAGCCGGTCAGGCGCGCGAGGTCCCGTCCGAAACGTTGACTCAGTCCCGAACCACCAGAGTGCCCCTTTGAGGAAGCCACCACAAGCCCAGCCGGTGTTTCTGCCAAAGCCGAAGACTTGGTATTGGACGTTGGGATTCACGAAGAAGGCATTCACGGAGCCGTGCTGATCCGCTGTGCCTCTGGCGCGTCGGGTGCGGTGCAGTAGACGACTCCTGCTACTCCGGGGATGGGGTTCCCGTGATTCGTCGAGCACGGTCGGAGTTTGCTGATCTTGACTTGCGGTCAGGTGGCGTGGGCTTCGCCCAGCCGGAACACTGGCCAACGTCAGGACCGCCGCAGCGATCACTACGAGCGGCAGGCCAACGCTCACGCTGTTCCGGAAACATCAGAATACCCTCAGGTCCTGCGGCGACGAATCGCCGACAATGCGTTCTCCTCGAAGCACGGCGCGGGGGCGATCATGAGCGCTGCGTGAGCGATCTTCAGTGGCAGGGCGCTGCCACTCATGCCGATCGGATGCTTCTCGATCTACACGCGTTCGTAGGTGAGGTGCACGGCGTTCCGCGACGGGCGAACGTCGCGTTGGCGGTACATCTGACGCGTCCCGGGTTTGAAGAGCGGCGTCCCGCCACCGAGCAGCATCGGGGCGAGGTGCATGCGCAGCTCGTCGACGAGACCCTGTTCGAGCGCCTGGCCGATGACGTCGCCGCCGCCCATGATCACGACGTCACCATGGGTCGCGGCGGACCGCGCCTGGTCGATCGCGGTGAGCCAGATCGCCGACGAAGGTGAAGCGCATCCCCAGTTCGCGTTCCAGCCGGACGTCTGCGGCGGCGAGTGGGTGACGACGAAGAACGGCGGCGTCCCCGTCTGATCGGCGCCGTACCCCATGTCGCTCGTTCCAACCACCGGGGCCGTCGACGATGTCGAACAGCCGCCGCCCCATCACCACGGCACCGCTCTCGCGCCGTCGCCTGTTCGAGGATCTCGGTGTCGACCGCGTCCTGCTGCATGACCCACGTGTGGAGCTCAGGTGCATCGCCGAGCCCGTGTTGTTCATCGGCGCCCTCCCCGTCACAAACCCGTCGAGCGACATCGTGATGTCGGCGATCACGTTCGGCATTGCGGCCTCCTCTCGGCGACGGTCGCCAATGCAGACCGTCGTACGGCGCCCGACTCATCGCGGCCAGCGACCGATCTGGCGCTCAACGCTGATCGACGTCAGTCGTCGAGAGCCAGGAACGGCGCGCAGTGCGTCGAGAAACGAATGACTGTCCACTGATACCGACGCCGCCGCGCGCGACCGCAAGCGTTGAGCCCGACCGAGAACCCGCCGCATCAAACATCGGGAGATCCTGATCGACCATCACCGATGGCGACCTGGTTTCATGCTGAGGCCGCGCGATTCGCAGTAGTCGCGCACGAAGGCAACTTTGTCTTCAGGCTCAGTACTGAGCAACCCGACCCGCCAGGATTCCGTCACCGTCGACGTGCATCACGGTGCCGGACACAACAGAGAACCCAAACCGATCGGCCACACACTGAGCCGCGAAGCTCCGTCACGGTGCAGAGCACCGCATCGACTCCGCAGGGCGCGAGTTGTTCGACGCCTTCGCGTATGTCATCGATGCACGGCGCTCGGGTCATCGCGTCGGCAACTTCTGCGATGGAACGACCCTTGTAGTACGGCGCATCTCTGTCGGCGACGTCAGCGCTGTCGATCTCGCCCTCGGTAAAGAGTGCCGCTCGAGTTCCACTCGATGACCAACGCGATGGCCGATCAATCTGCGAGGTGCAAGCACGCCGTCGTCCGTGGATCAGCGATGCCGTCAAGTCGACAGCGACCACGACCCGTTTCAAGCGACGTGCCCATGCATGTTCCCTAGCACCTCGGCGATCGCCTACGACTGCGGCGGGCCCAGATTCAGGGCAATCTGTACGTGTGACCGGCGGCGGCTCCGAACGCAAGCGGAGGACGGTTCGTTTCCTGCAGCGGTACTTCCTGAACCCGCCGACATTGCTCGCCGTGCGATCGGGTCTCATGCCGGCTGCACGTCCTAATCAAAGAGGCATCGGACGACGCACGGGCAAGCGCAGACGCACGGTTGTCGGAATGCACATCGAGAACTCGACGAGCTTCGTCGTCGCCGAGCAGGGAGTACGCGGGCTACGTGCTCAACATCGCGGCGAATCCGACCGTGGCGTCTGCAGAGGGGAGGCAGAGTGGCGGACGGTACGCTGAGGTCGTCCCGGAGGACGACCCGGAGGGCGAGACTCGATGGCTTCGGTCGGATACAGCGTCCACGGTTCGGCGGTTCGGTACCGACCTGCTCACGGTACCGGTTCGACTTCGAGCGTTAGCTGCCGTTCCAGAGGAATCCCGATTTGGGGAGCGCGAGCGTGCCCTTGTAACGAAAGCGCCGACGGATGCGCGTGTCCTTTGGCGTCGTCACTGGCAACGCAGTGATATCCAGCGGGCCCGTTGTGGAGAGCGACTTTCCCGGCAGTGGTGTTGAAGCGGGATCCTTGATCAGTTTCAGCACCCACGTCTTCGCCGTATGTTGCAGGTGAAGCCAGGCAAACGGTCTCCGAGAAATACTTCAATCCCGAGTTCGAGGAACGAAGGACATACCTTCCGCACCGCGGTTGCAGGGACGTCGGACGTTGCGGCCAGAACGGCTGTGTGGCGAGGGCAGGACGTGTAACCTTTGACACATGCGCGTCGAATCATCGAGGACCTCGAAATGTCGTCGACCATCTCAACTCGAGGATGGATCGTACGACGATGCTCACTGGCGAAACAAAGGCGAGGAAGCGCGACAGGTTGCCTCCTAACGTCGACCGGCGGGCCGTGAGCCAGGTTCCCCAACCGGCGTGGGAGGTGGTGCCGTCCCACGTACCGAACCTTTGCGCTCAACTCCGCGGGCGGGAGGTAGATGGGCGTCTCCTCGCCGTTCAGTGCTGACCCACAACACCACGCCGTCGTCGGCCAGCAGCTGCCGCGAGGTCTCTCGGCCGGGAACAAGGGCGTGTTGATGAGCACCACCACGGCCGCCGAACCACCGGTGCAGCAACGGGAGAGCTGAGGCATCGGCTTGGATCTGCAGGTGATCCCTGGACGGCGCGAGTCGGAGCATCGCTACCCGAGAGATCCAACGAGACGACATCATGAAACGCCTGCTTGCAAGTCGGCGGTGGCGTTGCCGGTTCCCGAACCAACCACCACGCACCACCCGCTCGGGAACGGCCCACCTCGGGTCAGCGCATCCCCGAGCGCATCAGCGGCGACTCGGGTACGTCTCGGTCGCGCCAGCCCGAAGCGGAGCGAATCGAAGAGTGCGGCGATCCTGAGCCAGTCGTTCCGGCGTCCACGCGTCACGGTCCCGCGAAATCGCCCGCGTCAACTCTCGCATCGGACGCCGCCGCATCTCCCCCCTCCGGGCCGCCCCGGCTGATCAGGGGATGAGCCCTCGGCAGCCGACCATGCTCATCGAACTACGCGCGCGCAGGGCTCCGGTGTTCGGGCGCGCTGGATTGCATCGGCGCGTTCGGGCACGATGCGCCACCACCAGCGGCCGCGTTTCTCGCCCGTGATAGGCCCGGCGCAGCCAGGATCTTGGTGTGGTGCGAGATCGTCGGCTGAGCGTGCGAGCGGCTTCCAGGTTGCACGAACAGACCTCGTCCGCGGAGGCCACCAGGCACCAGCAACCGGAGGCCAGATCAGATCGCCCAGCGCCGCGAAGGCGGCGGCTGGGTCGCCGGCTTCTGTTCGGGGAGCGGGCGTCCCAGGGACGGAAGGGGCAGCACGACGCTCCCGGAGGCGGCGGTTGCACGGGCTTCGCCACGGTCTACTCCTCACGTATTGACAATCTTCGATAGATTCGCGATAGTCGATCGATCGACAGAAGTCAATGTACACCGGAGGACGACGATGAGCAGAGTGCAGCTTGCCTTGAACGTGTCGGACTTGGACGCCGCACGGTCGACTTCTACTCGAAGCTCTTCGCCACCGCACCAGCCCGAAGCTGCGGCCAGATGCGCGAACTTCGCGATCGACAGGCCCGCCCTGAAGCTGGTGCTCATCGAAGGCCATGGAGAGCCCGGCACCCTGAACCACTTGGGCGTCGAGGTCGAGACCGCCGACGAGGTCAACGGCGCAGCGGCGTCTCGCCGATGACGGCCTCGCCACCGCCACCGAGGACGAGGTGTCCTGCTGCTAAGCGATCAGGACAAGGTGTGGGTCGACGGAGCAATACGTAACTGGCAG